>Ga0256834_1000219_pt1 | contig 40980 bp, 45 predicted proteins | sample 4281140metaG_FD_190536 | JGI IMG/M metagenome (GOLD analysis project Ga0256834, IMG submission 190536) | Hydrothermal vent microbial communities from East Pacific Rise, Pacific Ocean - 4281-140 | ecosystem: Environmental > Aquatic > Marine > Hydrothermal vents | place: Pacific Ocean: East...
GGGTAGTAAACTCCATCATACACTTTGCTAAAAAAGGCTGTATGAACATCGATGGGCTTGGTTCTAAAATAGTGGAGATACTTGTCACAGAAGAGAAGATAAAAGATATATTAGGACTTTATCATTTAGAGTTCTCAGACTTAGAAGGTATGGAAGGCTTCAAAGAAAAGCGTATCAACAAATTACTTGATGCCATAGCTGACACAAAAGGCGTACCACTTCACAGACTCATCTCTGCGATGGGCATAGAACATATAGGAGAGGTAGCAGGAAAGTCTTTGGCGTTAGAGTTTGGGCTTGGCATAGTAGATGCCACAGAAGAACAAGTAGTAGCCATAGATGGTATAGGTGAAGAGATGGCTAACTCTCTGTTAGAGTTTATGAGAGTTAATCATGACTTTGTGCTAAAATTGTTCGATGTTATCGAACCTACGGTGGAAGAGAAAGTAGAAGCTGAGGAGAATCCATTTAAAGATAAAACGGTAGTACTTACGGGTTCTATGTCTGTGAGTCGGGGAGTGGTGAAAGAGATGCTTGAGAAGCTTGGGGCTAAAGTGAGTGGTTCGGTTTCTAAGAAGACGGATTATGTCATCTATGGAGAAGATGCTGGGTCTAAGCTTACTAAGGCTGAGGGGTTGGGTGTGGCTACGCTTACTGAGGATGAGATGAGGGGGATATTATCATATAATTAAGATTTTTTACGTCTCTTCATATATATTTAGATGCAAGGAGTATGAATGTTTGTGATTAACTCATAAGTTCCTTTAGTTTTTCGGAACTATAACCTCTTGATTTCAATTCTTTGATTGCAAAAGGGAGAAGTTTACCTTTTTTATTTTCCACTATATCCAATAATTCTGCATCGCTCTTTTGTGATGTTTCTTCTTGAATTTCTTTTATCTTGTCAGATGTTTTTATTAAGAGATCATAAGACCATTTACCAACAGCTCCTGCTTTTCCCCAAAAACCCATATATTTTCCTTTTAACTTCTATTTTTTACTGGACAATTTCTTGCATCATGGTCTCTGCCATTACAAATAGAGCATCTTCTTGCATCAGGACATGTTTGTGCATTATGCCCAAAATCTCTACAAATACTACAACGTGAGACATTAGGACAAGTTCTTGCCGTATGATTACCTGCTCCACACTTACTACAAGCCATTTTAGCTCCTAAAATTTTATTTTCAATGATTATATATGTATAATGCTTATAGCTTATTTAGATATTCACGGTTTTATCTCGTTGCTAGGCTAGACATCCAGTCTTCTGCTAGAAAGAATAGTATAAATTTGAAATCCTTAATATATATACAATGAAATTGATAGTTCCCATCCGTCCTCGGTGGGAATTCATACTTAGGTATCAAGTGCATGAGAGCTTATTTTACATACTAAATTTCGGTATGTATTCCCACGCAGGAGCGATGGGAACAAGAGGAAGGAAGCAAGACTAAAAAAATGGTTTATAACTTAAATATAATAGATAATATGATAGTTAAACCATTCTATAAAATCCATGACACACTGTATATAGTGTACTTTATTGAAAATTATGCTATAATAAACCAAATTAAAAAAAATGGTTTATAGGAATGAAATGGCAAAAAATATTATTGAAAAATCACCCATAGATGATATTTTAGTAGAATTAATGAATGGTAATCTATTTGATATCCGTTGTATGCAAAAATATGGTGCTACTGATGCCAAAGGTCGTTACCTGTATTGGGATAAGTTTAAATGGCAGATAGATAAAGAAGATAATCCCAAACAAGCATGGTTTGCGGTAAAGAGTGCACGTGATAGACTGATGAAGCGTTTAGACCTTTTAGACAAGCAGAATAAGCCATTCTCTTTTTGTATCCCCGACACATTACAAGCCAAACTCTATAAGGTCTCTGAATTGTCACGCAGGGGCATTGTACCTCATGATACGGTGAAAGGAAACTACCTATTGTCCTCGTTGATGATGGAAGAATCTATCAGCAGCTCGCAACTTGAGGGTGCATCTACCACAAGAAAAATAGCCAAAGCGTTACTTGTATCGGACAAAAAGCCTAAAAATGAAGATGAAGAGATGATAGTCAATAACTATCTTTTGATGAAAGAAGTAAAACGTGTGAGGTATGATGAGCTTAGTATTGATATGATACTAGAGTTTCATCGTATTGCAACACGGGGTAATACTGACAACGGCAATATAGAGGGTACTTTTCGAACCAATGATGATATAGTCATTACCGATGGATTAGAAGATAATATCTTGCATCAACCTCCTAAATATAAAGAATTGGTGCAACGCATAGCTACTTTGTGTGATTTTGCCAATACAAACCATTCTGGAGAGAATGATACCATTTTCATTGACCCTATTGTCAAGGCAATACTATTGCATTTTATGGTTGGGTACATCCACCCTTTTGCAGATGGCAATGGAAGAACGGCTAGGGCACTGTTTTATTGGTATATGTTAAAAAATGATTTTAATTATTTTGAATATATTTCTATTAGTAAGCTGTTGAAAGTTGCACCCAAACAATATAGTATGTCTTACCTATATAGTGAAGTAGATGATAATGATGTAACTTATTTTATTGAGTATCAACTTACAATTATTTTACGAGCTATTGATGAGTTATTGGAATACTTAGAAAATAAAAGTATAGAGTATGAAGAGGTATCAGAGATATTAAAAGATTCAACGCTTAATCAATCGTTAAATTTTGTTCAAAAAGATATCATACAAAAAGCAATTAAAAACCCTGGGCGTATTTTTACTGCTCTTGAGATTAGGGCTGATTATAGCATAGCCCCTACAACGGCTAGAAAATATTTAAAAGAGTTAGCAGAGCATAAAATACTTGTGTATTACAAAGATGGTAAAACCATAGCATATATAGCTCCTGTGAATCTACATGATATACTTAAAAAGGCAAAATAAATGAGACTAGAAAATACCTAGTAGATGATGCTTTAATATTCCTTTAATTTTAAAACACTATACTATTTACAAGTAAATTAACCAGTAAATAAAAGGATTATTAGATGGTAAACTATACAGAAAATGAACTTTTTTCCATTACAGATTTTACAAAGAAGATAAGTACGTTACTTAAAGATGTGAAAAACAATAGCCTAGAAAAAATAGGTGTACTTAAAAATAATCGTTTAGAAGCTGTGGTACTTTCTACAGCAGAGTATGCACGCCTTAAACAGATAGAAGCAGATGCTATGGATGAGAAGTGGACGTATTGGAAAGATGAAGAGTTAGATAACTTTGGTAAGATTGCTATAGGATTGAGTAAACACGACTATGACAATGAGGACTACGCTAAATGGTAGGGAGCATCTATTTTATACAGATGCCATACTCTGATTTTTCTGAGTTTAAAGGGAGACCTATTTTGGTTTTTCAGCAAATAGATAAGAATGATGTTTTGGTACTGCCTTTAACAACCAACCTTGATAGAGAGGGTGTACTCATTACTCAACAAGACATACTAGAGGGTACACTCAAAAGAGAGTCTGTGGTCATCGTACCTAAAATTACAGCTATGGATGCATCTCTCATAGACAATGCCCGCAAGATAGCCACATTAAAAAAGAAGAGTTTTGCAAAAGTAGTCAAGAAAATGTGTGAAAAGTTATCATGTTAGAAATAAACAAAGAGAAGAGTGTGAGAAGAATAAACCGTGAAATGACTTTGAATCAAATTGAAAAAGAAAAAGCATGGCTCAAAGAAAATAAAGAAGCTATAGATAAATATAATGAGTGTATCAAGAAACATGGATGTTTTTCTGATGAATATAGGAGATTTTAATGAGACTAGACAAATACCTAGTAGATGAAGGTTATTATGAGAGTCGTAACCGTGCGAATGATGCTATAAAGGCTGGATTGGTTATGGTGGATGGGAATAAGCCTAAGCCTTCTATGAAGATAGATGAGAGTATGACCGTTGAGGTGGAGGATGCGAAGTTTTATGTGTCTCGTGCTGCACGTAAGCTTGAAGACTTCTTGGCTGAGTATGCTGTAGACATGAAAGACAAGAGAGCTTTAGATGTAGGCTCTAGTACAGGTGGGTTTGCTCAGATAGTACTTGAACATGAAGTAGCGTCATTAAGCTGTGTGGATGTGGGGAAAGACCAACTGCATATCTCTTTGCGTGAAAATGATAAAGTGTCACTATATGAAGAGACAGACATTCGTGACTTTGAGAGCGAAGAGAAGTTTGGGCTTGTGACTTGTGATGTTTCTTTTATCTCTGTACTTAAGATAGTAGATGACATAGACAGACTCGCACAAAAGGGTACAGATATCATCATACTCTACAAACCACAGTTTGAAGTAGGTAAAGATGTGAAGCGTGACAGCAAAGGTGTGGTGCAAGATGCAGACACCATAGCAAGACGCAAAGAAGAGTTTGAAGCCTGTGTCAAAAAGATGGGTTGGGACGAGAAGTACCAAGCACTTTCACGTTTGCAAGGTAAAGAGGGTAACCAAGAGTACCTTTACCATTTTGTGAAAATGTAGGGTTGGCTAAAGCCAGCCATAATGTAAATAAAAGAGAGAAATTAATAATTGGCATATACAAACAACATAAAATCCATAGCCATAGGCTCATTTGACGGCATACACGTTGCACATCAAGCACTCATAGATCAAGCAGATGCACTGGTTATCATAGAGCGTAATGGTGGGTACTTAACACCTGGATATAAACGTGCGAACTTTACTTCTAAGGTGTGTTGTTTTTACCACTTTGATGTCATTAAAGGTTTGACACCTGAGAAGTTTATAGAGAAGCTAAAAATGGACTTTCCCAAACTGGAAACCATAGTCGTAGGCTATGACTTTGGCTTTGGTAAAAATAAAGCAGGTAACGCAGAGACATTACAAGCACTTTTTGAAGGTAAGGTAGAAGTAGTGCAAGAAGTGAGTATAGAAGGTGTTTCTGTGCATTCTCGTATCATTAAAGAGTACTTACGTGAAGGTAACATAGCTAGTGCAAACACACTGCTAGGAAGAACGTATAGCATCGAGGGTACTGTAGTCTCTGGACAAGGACTAGGCAAGAAAGAGCTTGTGCCTACACTTAACCTTAATGTAAAAGAGTATCAGCTTCCACCAGAAGGGGTATATGCTACGCGTACAAAGGTAAACGATGAGTGGCTACCCTCTGTAAGCTTTTTAGGGCACAGAGTGACTACCGATGGCTCTTTTGCCGTGGAGACACATGTACTAGAACGTGACATAGGTGGAGTAACAGGCAAGGTAGAGATGGCATTTATACGTTTTATACGAGTAAATGAAAAGTTTGAGAGTCTCAACGCTTTGAAAGAACAAATAGATAGAGACATAGGTGTGGCAAAAGAGATAGTGTGCTAAAACGCTTACTTAAAATTGTTTTCATCACTTTTCTTTTTGGGTATGTGGGCATGGGAGTATTTCTCTATACTTACCAAGAAAAAATACTTTATCATCCCACACCCAATATCAAGATTGACTATCCTCAAATGGTACTCTTACGTGATGGGGCTAAGGTAGTGGTGCATGTATTAAACCCAGAACATAAAAATGCCATTCTTTACTTTGGCGGCAATGCAGAGTCTATGGCACAAAGTGCAGACTATATAGCACAGCAGTTTCCAGAGTTTACTTGTTACCTCATGGACTATAGAGGCTTTGGAGAGAGTACGGGAGAAGCTAGTGAAAAAGTACTGTATGCAGATGCTTTGGCACTATATGATGAAGTGGTTAAAAAGCATGACCGTATTAGCATAGGTGGGCGTAGCTTGGGTACAGGCATAGCAACCTATGTAGCAGCCCATAGAGAGGTAAGCAAGTTAGCACTTATTACGCCTTATGATAGCATTGTCTCTGTGGCACAAGGACGGTATCCTCTTTATCCTGCTGACTGGTTACTCAAAGATAAATATGATTCTCTAAACAGAGTTAAAGATATAAAATCTCAAACCTTTATAGTCATAGCCCAAAATGATAAAGTGATACCTAGGATACATACGCAAAGACTTATAGATGCTTTTAAAAAAGAGCAACTACAAGTGACGGTTATTAAAAATAGAGGGCATATGGATATTTCAGATGATGCAGGGTATTATAAAATAATGCAAGATTTTATAGGTGAGGGATAAAGATGAAAAAAGATGAAGTATTCACAAAAGAAATACATAAAAAGTTTGAGTTTGATGAAGCAGTTGCTTCGGTATTTGATGATATGTTGAGTCGTTCTGTACCTTTTTATGATGAGGTAAGAAAGTTAATTATTTCTCTTATTTTAGTAGAACAAAAAGAGGGTATGAAAGTATTGGATCTAGGTGTATCGACAGCAAAACTTTTATTGGATTTACATACCAATATGTCTGTATCTATGAAACTAAAAGGTATAGATAATTCTCAAGCTATGTTAGACAGAGCAAAACAAAAATGTCAGGCTTTTGGGGCAGAGATAGAGCTAGAATTTGCAGATATGTTAGCATATAACTATCATAATGAAGACATAATTATCGCGAACTATACCTTGCAGTTTATACGACCCATACAGCGTTTGGAGCTTGTGAAAAATATTTTTGATGGGCTAAATAAGGATGGAATTTTTATTTTTTCTGAAAAAATAGTCTTTGAAAATAAAAGTTTAGATAAACAAATGATAGACATTTATTATGACTATAAAAAAGAGCAAGGTTACTCAGCATATGAGATAGCACAGAAGCGTGAAGCGTTAGAAAACGTGCTTATACCATTTACGATAAAAGAAAATATTCAGATGTGTAAAGATGCTGGTTTTAAAAATATAGAAACAGTTTTTCAGTGGGCAAATTTTGTTACTTTTGTTGTGAAAAAATAATCAAAAATGTTTCACGCCCTAAAACACGGGTTGCATTTTTTAATATGAGTTATTCACTACTTATTCACCATGTGAAAAAGTAATTTTTAGCTTAAAAATGAGAAAAAAATTCAGTATTTTTTTCTATTCTCGATGAGAGCTTACAATTTCATCGTTTTTAAGATATAATCTCAAAATTAATTTTATAGGTTCTATGATTACCTAATTTAGAAGGATTTACCATGAGTTGGACACCAAGTAGCTGGAGAGATTTTACTATAAAGCAACAACCAACATATCAAGATAAGGCTCTGCTTAAAGAAGTAGAAGAGAAGTTAAGTGGGTATCCTCCAATTATTTTTGCAGGTGAAGCAAGAAAGTTGAAAAATAAACTAGCTGCTGCAGGAAGAGGAGAAGCATTTTTACTTCAAGGTGGAGACTGTGCTGAAAGTTTTTCAGACTTCAATGCAAGTAATATAAAAAGTCTTTTTAAGCTCATGCTCCAAATGAACATGGTGCTTATGTACTCTACAGGAAAGCCTGTGGTAAAAGTAGGACGTATAGCTGGACAGTTTGCAAAACCAAGGTCATCTGATTTTGAAGAGATAGATGGTGTTAAACTACCAAGTTATCGTGGTGATATTATTAATGGTATAGAGTTTACTGAGGAAGCTAGAATTCCTAACCCATATAATATGATACGTGCTTATAATCAATCTGCGGCAACGTTAAATCTTTTACGTGCATTTTCACGCGGTGGACTTGCTGATTTGAATAAGGTACATCAGTGGAATTTAGAGTTCATAAAAGACAATCCACTTGGGAAAAAATATGATGAGTTGTCCAATAAAATTGACCATTCTATGAAGTTTATGGCTGCTTGTGGTTTAACTTCTGATATGATGCCACAGTTACATCAGACAACATTGTATACTTCACATGAAGCCTTGTTACTTAATTATGAAGAAGCTATGACTAGAAAAGATACTGAGACAGGTGAATACTATGACTGTTCTGCTCATATGTTATGGATAGGTGATAGAACAAGGGACTTAAGTGAAGCTCACATAGAGTACTTTAGGGGCATTAATAACCCTATAGGGTGTAAGGTTGGCCCAAGTATGGGGGAAGATGAACTTATTGAACTTATAGATGCACTTAATCCTGAAAATGAAGAGGGCAGACTTACTTTAATTGTACGTATGGGTGCGAGTAAAATTAGAGAATATTTTCCTCCACTTTTAAAGAAAGTAAGAGATGCTGGTAAAAATGTAGTATGGACGATTGATCCTATGCATGGCAATGTTGAAAAATCATCTACAGGTTTTAAAACAAGAAACTTTGATAACATCCTTTCAGAAGTAGAGCAGTTCTTTACTATACATAAAGAGATGGGAACTATAGCTGCGGGTATACATTTAGAGATGACAGGGAATGATGTCACAGAATGTACAGGAAGTACTTCTTGTGCTATTACAGATGAAGGGCTAGCTAGTCGTTACCATACGCAGTGTGATCCAAGGCTCAATGCTTCTCAGGCATTAGAACTTGCTTTTATGCTTTCAGACACAATTAAAGAAGATTAAATTTAACGTGTGAAACTTTATTAGACTATAGTGAAAATATTTTCTCCATTTTCATATCTATAGTTTAATTTTTTATGATGAATATCTAAAATACTTTTTACAATATATAAACCTAATCCAAGACCTTGTTTAGAAGTATGAAAAGGTTTATAATAGTTTTCCATAGGTTCTTTTAACTTAGGTCCTTTATTGACAATGGCTAGTTTTTGATTATTTACTTGCACAATTATTTTAGTTTCTGTCTTATATTTTATAGCATTATCTAGAAGATTTTTAATGACGAGAACAAAAAGCTGAAAATCAACCTCTATTGAATAATCGTTAATGATTTGCAGTTCAATAATATTTTTGGGGTTTTCAATCATAAGTAAATCAATACTTGCTTCTATAAGGTCAGTCATTCTGTATGGTTTAGTAGTAAGTTTAAAGTTTTTTGAGCTAATTTCTTCCATTTTAGCAAATTCATCTATGAGTAAATTAAGTCGTTCAAAAATGCTATGCATACGTGCTTTGTTTTTTTCATCATTTAGCATCTCAGCGACAAGTCTTCCTTTTGCTATAGGTGTTTTAAGTTCATGCATTATGGCACGTAAAAAGAGTTGACGTGATTGTATGAGTTCACGTATCATGGTGACTGCATGGTTAAATTCATTGGCTACTTCTGCTATTTCATCTTTTTTATTACTGCTACAGTCTATGTCTAAATTTCCTTCAGAAAAAGTTTTTATTTTATTTTTAAGTTGTGAGAGTGGCTGTAGACTTTTAATTACCCAAAGATAAAGTAAGATAATGAGTAAAAAGACTATGCCAAAAACAAGTATTCGTTTGAGAGGTACTTTAGATTTATTTTTATTTTGTAAAAAGAGTTGAAACCGTTCATTGTTTATTAAGATGATACGTTGTAGCTTATATGTATCAACGGCATATTTATTATATTTATTTTTTTCTTTAAAAAAGTGCTCTATTTGAACAACTTTTTCTTTATCTTTAATGAGAGAAAAGTTTTGTGATTCAAGATAGGCTTCATCTATTTTACCCTTTAAAAGATAATAATTATAAAGATAGTGAGAAACAAGACGCTCATGCATGGCGTTGTTCTCCTCATATTTGAGTTGATCATATTTGATAGATCCTATAAATAAAAAAGCAAGAAGTAAAAGTGCTAGCGTAAAGATGAGTCTGATTTTACTTTTTAGAGATTTAAAGCCCTCAAACAAGTTTGTACCCTATACCGCGTACTGCTTGTATACGTTTTGAGTCATTACTATCTCTAGCACCCAGTTTAGTACGAATTTTAGAGATGATTACATCCAAGCTTTTACCTTGAGAATCTATGCTCATATTTCCAGATGTGTTGATGATTTGCTCACGTGATTGTGTGATGCCTTGGTGTTTTACGAGTAAGGAGAGTACTTCAAATTCTGCAGGTGTTAATGATAGAGCTTCTGATTTAAAATAAATGGTATCACCTTTAATTTCAAAATCACTTTTGGGAGTAGAAGGTGAAGCATTGTATGACTTTTCATAACGACGGAGTAAAGACATAATACGTGCATACATCTCTTTAGGGTCATAAGGCTTAGGTAGATAATCATCTGCACCAATAGCAAGTGCTTCTACTTTGTCATTAATGTCAGAACGAGCAGAAGAGATAATAACAGGGATATCATATTTACGTATGACTTCTTCACAGACTTCAAGTCCATCCATGCCTGGTAGGGTTAAGTCCAAGATGAGTAAATCATATTTTTTTACACCCGCACTTAATCCCAAAAATGGATCTTCAAAATTAGTTACTTTCATATCATATTGTGCAAGATATTCAGATAATAGTTCTGCAAATTCTGGATCATCTTCTATCATGAGAATATTTATCATAAAATATAGATTCCTTTTCAATAGTGTAATTTTATCATTGTAGTCACAAAAGGTTAATTAAAGACAAACATTACTCTATATTTAACGAAGGTAGTTCAAGCTTTTCCCATTCAAGCCTACCCCAATCTTTGAGATTTTTTTGTAATGAATCTAAAGTTTTATTTTTATGACAAGCATAACAGGCATTTGTCTCTGCTGGCATACCATACGCTTTCGTTTGCGCAGGGTAGGTAAAGGTAAAGAGGTGAGACCGTACAGTGAGTGGAGATTTCCCTGTATGTCTCGCTGTTTTAGGCATATGGCACTCTATACATAAGGAACCTTTTGAATCAGCTTCATGATGTGTATGCTGTTCTAGTGTATCTTGGTGTGGTCCTATCATTGAACCAAAAGAATGACATTTCATGCATGCATCATTGCCACCAGGCCTTTGTGCAGTATTGCTAAGCTTATGTGGATCATGACAGTTGATACAGGTAATACCATGCTTATACATACGGTCATGAATGTATTCGTTGCCCTGTGTGCGGTTTTTCTTTGCCGCACCATTTGCCCAAAATTCTGTGCTTTCTTCACCTAGGGCAAATGGGGCAGGTAGCTTATAATCAATAAGTGGTTTTCCTGGTTCATAACCATCTGGGTAATCTTTTGCATTCATCCACATTTTCTCTGGAGTGAGTTTTCTTGTTTCCATGCGTTTGTCTCTATTTCTCATATGACATTGAAAACAGACTTCATTTGTACGTATAGGGTCAAACATACTGGCCTTGAAAATATCATTTTTTGGATTTTTAGCATGTTCGCTTCCTGGACCATGACAGCTTTCACAGGAGATAGAAAGTTCAGCTGCTTTACCTGTAGACATAAAACCTGTAAAGTGACAGCCATCGCAGGTATGAGAAGTAGGAAATTGTTTATTGTCATGAGGATAAGCATTTTTATACCAATATTTATAAGGTTTGTATCCCTGCCATTTTTTTGTCTCTACATTCCACTGATAGTTTCCTAGCCTAAAATCTTCTTTTTCATTGATAGTAGCAGGTATCATATAGCGTTGTTTAAATTTTGAACCAATAGTATAAACAGCTTGTGCCAATGTAAAATCTGCATCTTTTGGTAGTTTTGAAAAGTCTGCTACGATGGCATTTGGATTTTTTTGAATATCTTGAATCATTTTAGAATGTAAAGATTTTTGCCAATCATGATGTTCTTCTTTATGACACTCTTTACACTTTTGAGAGCCGATAAAGTGTGATTCTTTTTGAGAAGAGGGTTGTAAATCAATGTTTAGGGCTATACGTGGTTTTGTTAGTTGTGAATAGTAGGGTGCAATTTTAGGAAGGTTGTACCAAATGATAGCAATGGGGATAAGTATTAAAATTCCGATAATAAGTAAAATCTTTTTAATGTACGTCATTCAACTCTCTTTTTATAATACAAAAGCTTGTTGCATATAGGGTTTTATCTCATCAAAGGTGTAGGTATTATTGGTAAAATATTCAAAGGCAATAATACCTTGATAGAGTAACATATCAGAGCCATCTTTAGTAGGTATATGATGCTTTTTTGCAAATTTTAAAAAAGGTGTTTCTTTACCATAAATTACATCTACACATGCTTTTGCTTTTGGTACGATAGCTTCAAGTATCTTTTTGGGTGCAGGTAAATCATTGTCTTCTAGACCTGCAGAGGTCATATTGATCACCAAATCATACGCTTGGGGAGAAAATGTTTCATAGGTATAGGTTTTAAACCCATTTTTCTTATATTTATCTAAACGTTCTTCACTTCTATTGAGTAAACTAACCTCATAACCCTCATCACGTAATATACTAGAAGTAGATTGTGCTGTACCTCCAGCACCTAAAAAAAGAACTGTTTTCACATTGTTAAATTCAGCGATAGCTCTTAAAAAGCCAGGTGCATCTGTATTGTATCCATGGAGTTTTCCATTTTTCTCGACAATAGTATTCACTACACCTATTTTTATAGCAAATTCATCTAGCTCATCACAGGCATTAAAGGCAGCTTCTTTATGAGGTACGGTGACATTTACACCTTTAAGACCTAGGTTTATGAAGATTTCTTTCAATTGTAATCCATCGTTGAGTAGGTAACGAGTATAACATGCATTATATGCTAACCCCGCAAAGGCACTGTTGTGCATGAGTGGAGATCTAGAATGAGAGACGGGATTTCCAAAGATGGCAAAAAGTTCTTTTGCCATCTTTAAAGTGCTTCCATCTCTTTAAGTGTTGCTAATAGAGCACCAAGTTTATTGTTCATTTCAAGATATTCTAGTTCTGGAATGGAGTCTGCAACCACGCCACCACCAGCTTGCAAGGTAATACTATCTGGTTTTATGAGTGAAGTTCTTATAGCGATGGATGAATCCATATTACCATCAAAAGAAAAGTAGCCAACACTTCCTGAGTAAAAACCACGTTTTAGTCCTTCAAATTTAGCTATGAGTTTCATAGCTTCTATTTTAGGAGCCCCTGTCATTGTACCTGCTGTAAAAGTGGCAGAAAAGAGGTCAAACATGTCTTTGCCTTTATCAAGTTTTGCTTCCACATCAGTAACCATGTGCATGACGTGAGAGTACTTCTCAACACGCATCATATCGGTGACCTTTACAGTACCTGTCTTAGCCACACGACCGACATCATTACGTCCAAGGTCTATGAGCATAAGATGTTCAGCACATTCTTTGGGGTCAGCTAGCATTTCAAGTTCAAGTTCTTTGTCTCTAAGAGTATTCTTACCCCGTTTTCTCGTGCCGGCAATAGGACGAAGAAGTATCTCATCTTCGGTGAGTCGAACCATGACTTCAGGGCTAGATCCGCAAATGGAAAAGTCTTCATAGTCAAGCAAGAAGAGATAGGGGGAAGGATTTTTAGAACGTAGCACTCTGTAAAAACTAAGAGGGTCTATTTTCCCTTTTTGTGTATAACGGTTAGATAAAAGTATTTGAAATATATCACCTGAACGTATGTTTTCTTTTGACTCATCTACAAGTTTTTTGTAGCGTTCCTCATCGATACTAAAAGACCCAGCTCCATCAAGAATCACTGCTTTAAGTGGCATAGGAGTACATGTAGTATGCAATATATTTTCTATATCTGTTACACGATTTTTCATACTTTCATCATTAAGTATGATGGTGAGTTTAGAAGACTTATGGGAATATGCCATGATGATAGAAGGGCGTACAAGATCAAGGTCTGGAGTATCTAGAGGGTCTGCTAAGTCATCCATACTTTCTTCAAGGGTGGGCTCAAAAACTTTTACCATATCATATGCTATAAATCCTATGAAACCGTCTACAAAAGAAAATCCAAGTTCAGCTGCTTTGTTTTTATAAAGTGCTTTGTCAATGTCTTTATAATATTTTTTTAAAAATATAAAAGGATTATCTTTTGGTGCATGTTTTTTTGCATTTTTATCAATATAGGTGGTAATTTTATTTTTATAGATGAGGCGTTCTTGTGCACCAATAGTAATAAAAGAGAAGTTTCCATCCGCAGTATTGACTACAGATTCAAAGAGCATGGTAATCTCATTTGGAAAAATATTTTTAATTTTCCCATAGAGAGCGACAGGTGTTAATTGATCAAAGAGTAATGTTTTATGCATTGTCCATTACTTTTTAACAACAAAAGCACTTTTGTTGATACGGTCTCTTACACGAGGTAAAGCAGTATCAACAGACCCTCTACTAGAATATGGTCCAATCAATAATTTTTTAGTACCTGAACTTGATGGAGGTGTAATTTTATAGTTAAAACCACTTTTTTTAATAATAGACAAAAATTGTTTACTAGGACTTTGTCTAAATGAACCTACTTGAATATAGTAACGTCCTATTTTTTTTGCAGTTGTTGAAGGTTTTTTAGTTTTAGCTTTTGTTTTTGTTTTAGGTTTTTGTGTTGTTTTTATTTTTGATGCAGGCGCTTTTTGTTTTGCTTTCTTTTGAGCGGCTAACTTTTTCTTTTCTGTAGCTTTCTTTGTTTTTTCAAGTGCAAGTTGTTTTGCTTTTTCTTCTGTTCTACTATCTGTTTCTAGTTCATCATCAAAAATATCTTGTGAAATAACTACTGTTTTAGGTTTTGTTTCTTCAATTATTTTTGCTTTAACTATTTTTGCTTTTTTGGGTTCTTCTTTGGGTGTATCTATCATTTCAGATTTAGATAAAACTTCTTTTGTAGAGGTAGATTTAGTTTCTAAAGAAGAGATAGCCTCTATTTTAGATTTTCTATCTGTATCTAAGGAAAGTTTTTCTTGTATGACTTCTTCTTTTATCGCATTTTGTAATGTGAGATCAGGACTAATCATCTCTGTATCATTTTCTGCATGTATTGCAAGTGTATCATTTGGTTCTTTGAGTAGGGTTTTTGTAAGTATAATAGCAACAATAAGTACAATAATAGCCAAAGCAATAATAGTCAATAGGCTTTTTGTTTTAGAGTTTTTTGGGTTAATATTGTCTATTATGAGGTCATCAAGATTATGATCATTCATAGGGTAAAGCTCCAAGGGTATAATTTTTACATATTATATCATATTAAACTATAAGCTTAGACGTTTTTGATTGAGTATAGTATAAAGTACAGGGAGATAAAGTAGATTTAGCACTGTTCCCCAAGCAAGTCCAAAAGCCAAAGATATTGCCATAGGTTGGAAGATAGCTGCTTGTCCTGTAGGGAAAAATACTAGAGAACTTAAACCTATGAGTGTTGTGACTGATGTAAGAATGATGGGTCTAAACCTTTTAGAAGCATAGAAGAAAAATTTCTCCATATTGTTTGCTTTTTTGAGGTTTATCACCATTTTAAAAAGTTTAAAAATATACAAGTTTATGTTGCCTGATAAGGGAGTGTAACAATATTATATGCTTCAGGCAGAGAGAGTGAAGGTAAACACTTCCATTTTTTAACTATTTTTTCTTTGAGGGCATTTGATAGTTTTTTTAGCTGTATATCTGCATCTTCAAGACTAAGGTTATCTACTGCTATGAATACACATAAACGCTCAATATCTTTACCTTGATAAATATGATACTTTATGATGTTAAGTGTTTTGAAAAGGTGTTTTATAAGAGGGTAGAATCTTTGATACTCTTCACCTTTGTAGTCTATGACTAGGTAGTTTGTATGGTTGTCTTTAAGTAGGGGTACTGCAATGGTGTATTGTCTATCTAGGTGCTGTTTTAAAAGTAAGGGAGTGAGGGGTTCATCGATACGTTCAAACTTCGCATAAAAGGTACGATTATTGAAAGCTATTTCTTCAACAATTGTAGACCTTTTGATGTAGTAGTGGGTATCAAAAAGGTTTAAATCAAAAACTTTTATTTTGAAGTCCTATTAATAAATTGATTTGTCGTAGATGACAAAGTCTTGAGCTAAAACTTTCATCTCATCTTTGATCGTTGCATGAAGTACGGAATCATTAATATTGTCAAGTACATCTGCAATTTTATTTGCGATAGTTTCAAACTCTTTTTCTTTCATACCACGTGAAGTAAGGGCAGGGGAGCCTATACGGACACCTGAAGTTACAAATGGAGATCGTGTCTCACCTGGGACAGTATTCATATTTACAGTAATACCTGCAGCACCTAGAGCAGCATCAGCATCTTTCCCAGAGAAGTCTTTATTTAAAAATGAAACAAGTACAAGGTGATTGTCTGTACCTCCTGAGACTACATCATAACCACGTGTTACAAGTACCTCTGCTAGTTTAGAAGCATTTGCTTTGACTTGTTTGGCATGCACTTTCCATTCTTTAGATAGGTTATGTTTAAACCCTACTGCTTTAGCAGCGATGACATGTACTAGTGGCCCACCTTGGAGTCCTGGGAAGATGGCAGAGTTTATCTTTTTAGCAATATCTGCATCGTTAGTCATAATCATGCCTCCACGAGGTCCCGCAAGTGTTTTATGTGTCGTTGTCGTGACTACATCTGCATAGGGGAATGGACTAGTATGCTCGTCTGCACAGACAAGTCCTGCAATGTGAGCGATGTCTGCAAAAAGAATTGCTCCTACTTCATCAGCTATCTCTCTAAACTTCTTAAAGTCTATTTCTCTAGCATAAGCAGAAGCACCACATACGATGATTTTTGGTTTTACTGTTTTAGCGATTCTCATCACTTCATCATAGTTGATACGACCATCAAGTTCTACACCATAGGTAAATGAAGAGTAGTTTTTACCAGAAAAACTAGGCTTACTCCCATGTGTTAAGTGTCCACCATGGCTTAAGTCCATACCAAGTATTTTTTCTCCAGCTTTAATTAACGCAGCATATACGGCACCATTTGCTTGAGACCCTGAGTGAGGTTGAACATTGGCAAATTTACAGTCAAAAAGTTCACATGCTCTGTCAATGGCTAGTTGTTCTACAACGTCAGCAAATTCACAGCCACCATAGTAACGCTTATATGGGTAACCTTCTGCATACTTGTTGGTAAATACAGACCCCATCGCTTCCATTACAGCAGGAAGTGTAAAGTTTTCAGAAGCAATCATCTCTAAGTGGTTGGTTTGTCTATCTTTTTCATTTTCAATAGCAGCAAAAATCTCTGGGTCAAAACTCTCAATAGCATAACTCATAGGTGTCCTTGTTTTGGAAAGTAATTAATGTGTATTTATATCAAATTTCATCTAAAAAGAGTATGAAATTTGAATGATATATCTTTATTTATCAAGGATAGTTTGTTTATTGAATTTGATTCTAGGGTTCAGACTAAAGAAATTATTTCTTGTTTGTGGTGTTTCACCATTGGGTTGACTATAGTCTTCTTTTTCATCTGTGAAGGTGAGTATTTTATCTGTAAACCTAATCATGAAATATTCATCATCCATTTCGCCTTCTTGTAAGGTATGTATTTCAAAGTCATATGCCAATTTTCCATCAGAAGCTCGGGTTTTATTTCCTAAACTATAGGTTCCTATATCTTTATGTAATAGAGTATAGTCTCCTGAACAATTATGGGTAGGGTAGGTCTTTTCTATATACGTATAAGATGAGTCAACACTGAAAGTTAATTCCGCTTGATAAGATTCATCATCATTTTCTTGATAATGACAGTTCCCTTCCCATATACCAATAATTGGTGCAGGAGTAATTTTTGCTTCTTTTATACGAGGAGGTTGTTGTGTTTTTTCAATAGCTAAGATACTTTTTTCTGTATAGTTCGTTTCATTATTACAACCTACAAACAGGATAGTACTTAATAGTGTTGCCATGAGTGTTATTTTATAATTCATCTTTTTCCCTTGATGTAAAACATATTGTTAGTTAGAGTTTCACATAAATAAGTCAAAAAATGTCAAAAGATTATGAAAGATGGTTAAAAATAGAAGAGGAACCGTATACAAAGTATATGGTTCTATGAGTGAAAGACAGTATTTATGCTCTCTCTGAAACACGCCCTTTACAAGCAGCCACATCCATACAAAACATACCTTTACCTTTTTTAGCAGGTTTGAGTTCTTCCATGACATTATGTCCACATTTCTTACATTGTGAGGAAGCATCTACTTTTGGTGCTTCTTGGATGACTTCTGGTCTCATAGCAGGGAAGAGGAGTACATCACGAATGGTGTGTTGGTTGGTAAGCATCATGACAAGACGGTCGATACCTATGCCTTCACCTGCTGTGGGTGTCATACCATAGCCTAATGCTTTAACGAAGTCTGTATCCATATGCATGGCTTCATCATCACCTGTAGCTTCTTTAGCATTAACTTGTCCCATAAATCTTTTATATTGGTCAAGTGGGTCGTTAAGTTCAGAGAAACCGTTGGCTATCTCCTTCCCTGCCATAAAGAGCTCAAAACGTTCCGTTACTTCTGGGTTGTCATCATTGCGACGTGCAAGAGGAGAGATATCCACTGGATAGTCTGTAATGAAAGTAGGGTTGATGAGTTTATCTTCTACAAACTCGTCAAAAAGTTCTGCTTGTACATAGCCTAGTGTCCAGTTCTTATCTGCTTTTAGGTTACGTTCTTTGAGGTAAGCCAGACCAGCATCTCTATCTGTAGCTATCTCACGAGGTACACCACCGATATTTACAATAGAATCTACCCAAGGTACTTTTGCAAATGGTGTAGCAAAGTTTATTTCCATGTCACCATAAGGGAGTGTTCGTGCTAGTTCTAATGTGTCAAAGAGGTAGTCAAATAACTCTTCAGTGACGTCCATAAGTTCGATATAGGTTTTGTATGCCCAATAAAATTCTATAGAGGTAAACTCAGGGTTATGCGTGGCATCTATCCCTTCGTTTCTAAAGTTTCTGTTTATCTCAAAGACCGCATCCATACCACCAACAATGAGACGTTTGAGGTAAAGCTCTGGTGCTATACGTAAATATCTATCTACACCCAATGCATTATGGTGGGTAATAAATGGCTTGGCATTTGCTCCTCCAGGAATGGGGTGCATCATAGGTGTTTCTACTTCTAAAAAACCTTTATCTTCAAAAAATCTTCTAATGCCTGAGACTATACGAGAACGAAGTTTAAAACGTTTAGTAACTTCAGCATCCATAATCATGTCTAGGTAACGTTGTCTGTATTTTATCTCTTGGTCTTGGATACCATGAAATTTTTCGGGTAAGGGAAAGATAGCTTTAGTGACTAAATTTACTTCTAAACAGTGAAGTGTAAGTTCACCTGTACCTGTAACAAAAGGATATCCCTTTGCTTCTATAATGTCACCCACTTCAAAAAGTTTTTTGACTACATCGTTATAATAATCTTCTGGTAAGTCATCACGGTTAAAGTAGAGTTGTACGAGTCCATCGGCATCTTCTATTTTAGCAAAGGCTGCCTTACCCATGATACGTACAAACTTGATACGCCCAGTGAGAGAGTAAGACTTGCTTTTATCTTGTTTCATCTCTCCCTCATCTACAAGCATATCATGAACATAAGCACACTCATCTAAAAAAGTTTTTGATGGAGTACCTTTTTTAACTTGATTGGGATAAGGGTTGATTCCTTTTTCTCTAAGTGTTTGTGTTTTTTTTATACGCTCTTGAATATATTGATTTTCGAATATCAATGGTTCTCCTATTTAGTGAACATTATTGTGTTTTTTTAATTTTGGCAGTTTTGGCAAAGACCAATGATTTTCATCGTATGGTTTGTCATTTGGAAGTTAAATTTTTTAGCTATTTTTTCTTGTTGGTCTTCTATAATTTCATCTAAAAACTCTGTAATATCCCCACATGAAGTACAAATAAGATGGTCATGGTGTTTTTTAAGACCTAATTCGTATTTTTTCCCTTGTGTGCCAAAAGAGATAGAGCTTGCCATACCCGCTTCTTCAAGTAGCGTCAATGTTCTATATACAGTGGCAATACCCATATTTGTATCTGGATATTCTTTTTTAAGAAGCATATAAATATCTTCAGGTGTAAAATGATCATCATTTTCATAGAGAAACTTTAGAATGAGCTCACGTTGTTTAGTGAATTTTAATGTATTGTGTTTCAGTAATTTTTTAAATTGTTCTAAAAGTTTTTCATAGCTAATCATTTATATTTTCCTTACTGTGACAAGACACTTTGATTATTTTCTATTATAGTTTTTTCTGTTTGATTTGTATCATTAAGGTTAACAACATTTTTAAGTGCCTCAGTTGTTGACGTACTCTCTAAGCCTAAGGTACTAGGATCTAGATTGATAAGATAAGCACCAGCTTTTTTCAAGTAAGGGTAAAGAATTGAGTCTTCAACATGTTTTTCAAGATTATCTTTGACCAATGAGACATTGGAAAGTGCAGTTACGATAAGAGCAAAAATTAAAAAATATTTTCCTCCACCTGCAATAAAACCAAAAACTCTATTTAGAAAACCTAAACCACTAGCAGAGGTTAATTTCGAGAGTATTGAACCTACGATGGCAGCACTTAACCAAATAAGAATTAAAATAGCAAGAAATCCAACAAGCTTGAGGAGTGCTTGATTTTCAAGATGTATAAAATTTGTATCTATAAATGTTGCAGCAGTTCCAGAAAGGCGTGAAGCAAAATAAACACCACCTATGAGCCCTATAAGCCCAAAAACTTCTTTAATAAAACCATGCATAAATCCTTTTATCCCTAAAAGTAAAACAATTGCAGCAATCACTACATCAAAATAATTAAAATCCATCATTGAAAAGTTTTCCATATTATTTATCTCCCAAAGTTTGTATGTATTATTGTATCTAAAAAGGCTTTAGTGGCACTCTTTAAACATTAGTTGCCTTTGCCATTTCATCAGGTTTATTTGCATATTGTAAGGCAGTATCGCGAGAAATTTTTCCATCTCTTAAAAACTTAACAAGTGCCTGCGTTTGTGTTTGCATACCAGAATCACCTTGACCTAATTGCATTTGAGAATAGATTTGGTGTACTTTGTCTTCACGTATAAGGTTTGAAATAGCATGATTTGTGACCAGTATTTCCGAGGCTGCTACACGTCCACCACCAAGTTTAGGTAAGAGAGCTTGTGCAATAACTGCAACCAATGAAGAAGATATCATAGCTCTAATTTGTGGCTGCTCATCTCCTGAGAATACATCAATAATACGGTTAATAGTCCCTGGGGCAGAAGAAGTATGCAGTGTACCAAATACTAGGTGTCCAGTCTCCGCCGCAGTAAGTGCTGCTTCTATTGTTTCTTTATCTCTCATTTCCCCAATAAGTATGATGTCAGGATCTTGACGCATCGCGTATTTCAGTGCTATAGAAAAAGATTTAGTGTCTTCACCCACACCCCGATGAGAAAAAACACATTTTTTGTGTTGATGAATAAACTCTACAGGATCTTCAACTGTGACAATATGTTTTTGTTCTGTAAGGTTGATTTCATTAAGCATTGCTGCAAGGGTAGTTGACTTACCTGAACCTGTAGGTCCGGTGACAAGTATAAGACCTTTTTCTCTTTTTATAAGTTTCTTATAGATTTCAGGTGCACCTAAATCATCGAGTGAAGGGACATCAATAGGAATGGTTCTGAAAGCTGCAGCCATATCTCCAAGTGTTCGATAATAGTTTGCTCTAAAACGTCCAATATTTGGGAGCAAAAGTGCAAAGTCTAGTTCATCATGTTCTTCAAAATGTTGTTTTTGTTTTTCAGTGATGAGAGAGTAACACATTTCTTCTATGTCTTCACCTTCAAGTTTTGGTAAGTTAACGGCTTTAAGTATACCATCAAGTCGTATTTGAGGTTCAGAACGAGAGACGAGGTGCAGGTCAGATGCACCATGAGATACTACGGATTGGAGAAGTTTTTTTATGTCAAATGCAGCCATGAATGTCCTTTAAATGTGGTGTATATTTTAATTATTTAATATACAAGATGTGTGATTATAACTTACTATTCTATAATTGCAGGTACTATAAAAAAGTCATCTTGTGCTTGTGGAGCATGAGCTAAAATATCTTTAGCTACGGTTTGTTTATCTCTTGGAAGATCATTTCGTAAAGGTGTTCCCCCATCTAAAGTAGAAAAAGTAGCAGAAAGAGTATCGGTATTGAGTTCATTAAGGTTTTCAATATAGTCTAAAATACCTGAAAGTTGTTCTTTAACCGCTTCTTTTTTACTTTCATCTATCCGTAAATGTGAGAGTTTTTCTAACTTAGTTAAAACCATGTCGTCAATGTGCATTTGTTCCCTTAATGATAATTTTCCTTATTATATATTAATTTTGTTTAGATATAAATAGAGCAAGACTATTATTAAAGGATTAGATGATGATGCCTCAATTAGATATGAATTCTGAAGAGTTTAAAAATGAATTAGTAAAAACAGAAAAATTTACCGCTAAAATATGTGAGAGTAAAGGATGGGTATATGGTCCAAATGAAGATGTAAATGAAGGTGTTATTATGGGATTGGCACGCCATAAACTACTTTATGGTAAACGTTTTTGTCCGTGTTTTATGGTTGAGCCAGACCCCGTTAAAGAAGGGAAGTTTAAGAGTATAGATGACAGAATTTGTCCTTGTAAACCAGCGATAGAATAAAGAAATCCCTGAACAAGGTATTTGTCATTGTCAAATTTTTTGTATCCCAGAGTACAAGGCTGAACAAGAAGCAAAAGCATAAAGAGTATTCATCTTAATACAGCAAGTTATAATAATTATAGACTATAATCATCCGATTATTTTAGAGTAAGGAAAATAACTTGCAAACATTACTAGAACAACATGACATAAATTCTGAAGAACTTGAAATACTTCTTGAAGCAAGAGAAGAAAATAAAGTAGATTTTCTTTTGCTAGATGTAAGAGAAGAGATGGAATACAATGAGGGACATATAAAAGGTGTAGATATGCTTAAGCCTACTACTTCTTTTCAGCAGTGGGCTCAGGAACTTTTAACGCAAACTAAAGAAAAGAAAGTCATATTTACTTGTCGTACTGGTAGTCGTAGTGCACAGGTACAAAATGTATTTCAACAAAATGGACATACGGGAGCTATTAATCATTATGGAGGTATCGTTACTTACTCAGGTGAAATAGTAAGATAAGTATGTTAAAAATACTTTTTCTTCATGGTTTTTCTTCTTGTGGTAGAGGCAATAAGTCTAAACTCTTACAAGCATATTTTGGAGAAGCAGGGGTTATAGCTCAAAACCTTCCTTACTCTCCGATTGAAGCAATAGAAACACTTGAAAAACTTATTTTATCCGAAAAAATAGATTTATTAGTGGGCTCATCGTTAGGTGGTTTTTATGCCACGTATTTAGCAGAGAAACATAGACTCAAAGCAGTACTTCTTAATCCTTCGATCCAACCTTGGAAGACATTGGCACCTTATGTAGGTATGCAAAAGCGTTTTTGTGATGATGAACCTTTTCTGTTTAAGAAAGACTACTTAGAAGAGATGAAACGTTTAGAAGTGTCACCGCTTAAAGGAAGGTATTTGGTTCTTTTACAAAGTAAGGATGAACTCTTAGATTATACTAAAGCACAATCTCTCTATAATATGCACCATGTTGTTGTTGAGTATGGCGGTAATCACCGTTTTGAAAATATAGATGTCTATATGTCAATGATACGAAAATTTAGAACACTAGGAACACTATGAATGTTGTAGATCTCTTACTAAAACTTTTATCTTTTAGGTCACTGACTCCTGAGGATGATGGCTCTTTACAATTTATAGAAGAATACCTTGATGGTTATGAAGCTTTATATGTAAATAAAGAAGGAGTAAAAAACCTATTTTTATACAAAACCTTTGGGGGTAAACAGTTTGGAGAAGGTACACATTTATGTTTTGCTGGACATGTTGATGTAGTACCCGCTGGAGATAATTGGGATACAAATCCTTTTGTACCAGTGATAAAAGATGGAAATATTTATGCACGTGGTGCACAAGATATGAAATCAGGTGTAGCTGCATTTGTTCAAGCGTGTAAAGATGCAAAAGATTTTAATGGTACGCTTTCCATACTTCTTACCTCGGATGAAGAGGGGGAGGGGAAGTATGGTACAGTTGTCATGTTGGAACATTTAAAAGAAAAAGGGATGTTACCAGATTATTGTATTGTGGCTGAACCTACTTGTGAAAGTATATTTGGCGATGCTATTAAAATAGGTAGACGTGGTTCTATCAATGGATACCTTACTATACAAGGTAAACAAGGACATGCTGCGTATCCTGAAAAAGCGATAAATCCTGTGCATCAATTAGCCCCTATCTTGGAAAAAATAGCAGGTATCAATCTGGATCATGGAGATGATAATTTTGCACCATCACAGATGGTTATCACTGATATACGTGGTGGGATGGAAGTTACTAATGTTACACCAGGCTCTTTGAAATTGATGTTTAATGTACGTAACTCCACAAAAACCACACAAGAAGAGGTTAGACTCCACATAGATAAATGTTTTAAAGATTTAGACTATAGTTTAGAGCTTACACAAGGCTCTTACCCTTTTGTGACTATAAGAGACTCACGTGTGGTGAAAGTTTTAACACAAAGCATAAACGATGTGACAAAGCAAGAGACGAAACTTTCAACTGCTGGTGGTACAAGTGATGCACGATTTATGGGAGCTTTTGGTATAGATGTTGTAGAGTTTGGTGTGATTAATGATACGATACATGCACCTAATGAGCGTACTTCTATAAAAGAAGTAGAGCAGCTTTGTGAAGTATTTAAAGTATTACTTCTAAATTTTAAATAAGGATATTAACATATGTTAAAAATGATTTCGATACTTTTGGTATTTAGTGGGTCACTTCTTGCACTTGACTGGGTAAAAGATATAGATACAGCACTAACATTGGCAAAAAAAGAAAATAAAAATATAATGGTGATGGTCGAAGGTGAACATTGCAGGTGGTGTAAAAAGATGAAAGGTCGTACACTTTCAGATGAAAATGTGGAAAAGAGACTTAAGAATTTTGTAATTGTTAAAGTCATGAGAGAAGATGAAAATGCAATGAAACATTTACCTGAGGTTAAAGGTGTACCTACTATTTTCTTTATGAAAAGTGATAAAGAATTAATAGAAGATATTTTGGGTTACTTTAATGTAGAAGATTTTATGTCTTATATTGGTGATGTTGAAAAAAAGGTAGCTAAATAGTTATGAAAATACAAAGAACATGTTTTCTTTTTATTTTATTTACTCTTTTTTTTGTGGGGTGCAGTGAAAAAACTGAACATAAAAGCGAAACTTCTGTAACAGATATGAAAATAGATACTCTAGAAACGATATCTGGTTTGACTTGGTATCCCAATATTGAAAAAGCATTACAAAAGGCAAAGGAAGAGAAAAAAAATGTTGTTGTGATGGTGGGTGAAAATAGCTGTAGATGGTGTAAAAAAATGAAAGAACGGACACTTACTGATAGTAGAATACAAGAAAAACTGAAATCTTATATTTTAGTTTCAGTTAAACGTTCCGATAAAAATGCGATAAAACATTTAGACACTTTTGATGGTAATATTCCCTCTTTTTTCTTTATACAGAACGATAAAGAACTTATAGACTCGATTGTTGGATACTTTAAAGCAGATGATTTTTTAGACTATATAAATGAAATAGAGGAATGATATAAATATAATGTTTACTCGTCCACATTTTAAAGAGTATATTATGGCAAAATCCATAGCAATAGCTGTTGCTTTTTTAATAGCTTTTTCTATTTTATTCCTTTATTTTATACCACATAGAGATGAAGCATTAATAGCCATTGCGTTACTCTCATTAGGTTTTTCATTTTTCATTTTCTTTATCTATCGTGGAGCTAAACAGATACAAAAAGAGCTTACTACAATCAATAAGTATTTGAATAACCTTGAAAAAATAGATAAAATAAACTATAAAACACACTTTTATATTTCAGAATTTGAAGAGATTAATCAAAACCTTATGAAGGTACTAAAGGGTGCAAAAAAACGTGAAGATATTAAGCAGCGTTATAATGCAAAACTGAAACTAAAAAATAGACAACGTGCAGATATGATTTCTGCTATTGCTCATGAGTTTAGAAACCCTATTGCAGCTATTATGGGATATTCTCAAACATTACAAGATGATCCAGATATTCCTAAACCATTACAAGAGAAGTTTTTAACTAAAATTTATAATAATGGAAATAAAATAGAAACACTTTTGGCACGACTTATCATGTGGAATAAGTTTGAGAGTAAAGAAGCAAATTTATATAAGAGTAAATTTGATATATATCGTTTAGCGAGTGAAGTGAAACAGACTTTGGAAGAGTCATATAAAGATAGAACGATTGAGCTTTTAGGTAGTACTAGCGAGGTTGATGCCGATAGAACATTGATAGAAGTTGTTCTTAAAAACCTTGTAGAGAATGCTTTAAAATACTCAAAAGATACAGTGACAATTGATATTCAAGGTACGGTTATTTCTGTTATTGATAAAGGTGTAGGTATTCAAGAGAAAGAAGTAGATAAAGTCACTAAGAAATTTTATCGTTCGGGGACACATTCTTGGGATAGTTCAATGGGATTAGGTCTTTCTATTGTTAAAACAATACTTCAAATGCATCAGACAAAACTTAATATTGCAAGTAAAGAGGGAGAAGGATCTACATTCTCTTTTATGATTTGAGTTTATTAATAAGATGAAAAAAACTGAATAATATCTTTTAGTACCTTTATGATGTAGAAGTATGCTACAAATTCCCAATTATTTTTCAATATAGGATATGAAATTACGTAAGGTTAATTCATTTTTCTATACAATATGATTAAATTCTATAAATTTTTAATTTAAAGTTTAAGAAAATCAAGGAGGAAGCATGAAATTAGGTTTCTTAGTTGACCTTAACCTATGTATGGGTTGTAAAGGTTGTGAGATAGCGTGTAAAGTGGAAAATGAAGTACCACTCAGTACATGGCGTTTGCGTGTAAAATATATTGATTTGGGTACATTCCCAGACACAAGAAGATCTTTTACACCATTACGTTGTAACCACTGTGAATCAGCGCCATGTGAACGTATTTGTCCCGTATCGGCATTGCATTATTTGGAAAATGGGATTGTAAATATTGACAGTGCAAGATGTATAGGTTGTGCAGGTTGTATGATGGCTTGTCCTTATGGAGCTATTTATATGGATCCTGAGACAAACACAGCGGATAAATGTACCTATTGTGCACACCGTATTGAGTCGGGTATGATGCCTGCTTGTGTGGTTGCCTGTCCAGTTGAGGCAAATATATTTGGTGATATTGAAGATGATCATTCGAATATTTCACTTTATATCATGGAGCACAAAGGTGCAGTCCAGGTACGTAAACCTGAAAAGCATACTTCACCAACACACTTTTATGTAGGTGGCGGTAATCAAACACTTAATCCTTTAGCTCACCAGAGAATAGAAGGGTATAGCCTCTTCAACAACATTACACATTTAGATCACGTTGGAGATAAAAATCATGGTATTTTAGATAGATTTTTAGCACCATTTGTGGGACATGAAAAACTTGACAACAAAAGTTTTATAGATTTAGACAATACTGTGCATGAGTCACATGAAGAAGAGGGAGGACACTAAGATGATAGAAAGTACAATTCACGCAACACAAGCGGTTGTTACACTTGATGTACCTATCCAAGGTATTGTTTGGGGTAGTATTATTACTGTAAACATGTGGGCAAAAAGTATCGGTACAGGTGTTGTTTTTTTAGCAGCTTTCCTTTGGTTTAGGCACAACAAAGAAGATATGCCTAATTTAAAATGGGCTATGCCAATTATAGCATTTCTTGCATTGAATGTTTTCTTATTCTTTACATTAATTGACTTACATCAGCCGTATAGAATGATACATATTTTTACACATCCACATTGGACTTCATCTATTACTGTTGGTGCTTGGTTAGCATCTATATTTTTAGTGCTTGTTTCTATTCTTATGTTTATCGGGGTAGGAGAGAAATTTCCAGGTGTACCATTTAAAGGATGTTTACTCACTAAGTTTGGTAGAAAGAATTCTTTTCTTTATGAAAAAATATTCCCATTTTTAGTATTTTTAGCTATTCCGGTGACAACATATACTGCAATTATTATGGCACAGTCAGCAGCACGTGAGTTATGGCAAGCACCAACAGAAGTGATGCAAATGATGTGGGCAGCACTGATGGCTGGTTCTGCAGCACTTATCTTTATATCGGGTTCTTGGTCAAAAGAAGCTAGAAAAGATTTAGCATTGATTCTTGCACTTTCAACATTCTTTTCATTTGCTATGTATATGTCAGAGTATTTTTTCTCTTTTAAATCAGCAGAAGCAGAAGCAGTACTCGCTTATGTCCATGCTGGTGGGGCATATAATTTAGAATTTTGGATAGGGCTTGTACTAGGGTTTATTATTCCATTTTTTATTGCGGTAGGAAATATGAAAAGTGACAATCAAACATTACTGAAATTAGCAGCATTATTTGCACTTATAGGATTATTCCTAGTAAAAGATGTATGGCTTAAAATCCCACAATTATTACCATTAAGTTAAGGAGGAGATATTAATGACAAAATCAATGAAAAATGATACGAATAACTTTATCGAAAGTAGAAGAAGCTTCCTTAAAGGTACAGCATACTCAGTAGCAGGTGCAACACTTGTTGCTGGTGTATTTGAAACAGTAGCTTCAACACCAGCTCAAGCTGAGACCAAGTTTACCCCTACACCAAAAACACTAGCTTTTTATCCACCATTAGAAGAGTGGGATAGTTTTACAGAACTTAGTGGAGAAGATTGGAAACGTGGTGGTACATCAAGAAATGGTGTACAAAGTGAAGAGAATCCAGATGGTATTAAAGCTACTGAATATATGCTTGTACCAACATCTTGTTCTAACTGTGAAGCTTCATGTGGATTGACTGCATGGGTAGATATTGGTGAATACAAAAAAAGTAATAACCCAAGATCACTTCTTGTCCGTAAATACATGGGAAACCCTCTTCATTCAGGGTCTCGTGGTAGAAACTGTGCGAAGGGTTATGCAACTCAGTCACAAATGTATGATCCAGATAGAATCCCTTTTCCTTTAATGAGAGCTCCAGGTTCAAAAAGAGGTGAAGGCAAGTGGGTAAGAACTACTTGGGATGAAGCGATGGCAAAAATCGGTAAGAAAATGCATGATACGCTTAAAGTGGGTGATGAAATTTCTAAAAAATCTATTATGTATCACGTGGGTCGTCCAAATGAAAATGGTTTTGGTCACCGTGTACCTCATTCAATGGGTCTTGATGGGTATGATTCTCATACAAACATCTGTTCTGCAGGTGCTCGACAAGGAACTATTCAGTGGAGTAATGATGATAGAAATTCACCAGATTGGGCAAATGCAAAACTTATTTTTCTTCAGTCTTCTCATGCAGCAGATGCAGGTCACTATTTTCAACAAGCAGCTGGGCGTATTGCTGAAGCACGTAAAAAAGGTGCAAAACTTGTGGTTATGGATCCAAGACTTTCTAACTCTGCTGGTATGGCAGACTTATGGGTACCTTGTTGGCCGGGGACAGAGACAGCTCTGTATCTTTACCTGGCAAACCGTATTCTTAACGAAAAAGGTATCAATGGTGAAGACCTTGTAAACCATAACTTCGTTAAAAACTGGGTAAATTGGGACCATTTGATGAAAGACAGAGAGTACCTTCAGGTACTTCTTGATAAAAAGTATATTAAGTCTATTCCAGAGGGGAATTCTTACGAAGATTTCATTACGATGATTTCTGAAATGTATGCTCCTTATACACTTGACTTTGTAGCTGAAGAATGTCGTATTGAAAAGCGTATTGTAGAAAAACTTTATGATATGTTTATCGATGCAGGTGCAAGAGTTGCAACTTATATTTGGAGAGCTGGACCAATAGGTCACAAAGGTGGATGGATGATTGCTAGATCTGCATTCTTACCATTTGTTCTTCGTGGTGCAATGGCTGGTGATAAAGGTGGGGTAGGACTACACCATTGGCATGTTATTTCAGTCAATGGCAAGGGAGACGCAGCTGCACAAGCAGGAGAGCGTCCTCCAAAAGTAGATGTATGGAACGAAATAGCTTGGCCACCAGAGTATCCTCTAAGTTCATATGAAATGTCACATATTATGCCTCATTTGCTTCTTGATGATGAGTGGAGAGATAAATGGAACTCTAAAGGACTTAAAGTACCTGAAAAACTTGCAGTATGGATTCCTCGTATGTATAATCCTGTTTGGATTAATCCAGATGGATTTAGATGGATTGAAGCACTTAAACGTGAAGATAAAATTGAAATGTCATTTAACCTTTCTCCTACATGGTCGGAGACAAACTGGTATTGTGATTTCATATTACCGGTGGGGCTTGCTGGAGAAAGACATGATCAACATTCTGAAGCAACAGAACCAAAAAGATGGTTATCATTCCGTAACCCTGCATTAAGAGTGGCACTAGAAAAAATGGGTTGGAAACCAAAAGATCCAACTAGAGCAACACTTGAAGCACATATTGCTGCAGGTCTTGGTGAAGTATGGGAAGAAGTGGAATTTTGGGCGAATATCATGGTACACCATGTAGATCCAGATGGTAGTTTAGGTGTTAGAAAATTCTGGGCTTCAAAAGAAGATCCTACAAGAGCAGTAACGATTCCTGAGTGGTATCAAGCAGCATTTGATAAGCTTCCAAACTTGAAAAAAGCAGCAAAAGCAGCATATCCAGAGTCTAAGTATCCTAACTATGAAATGATGAGAGATAGAGGTACATGGTTAGAAGAAGATAACATTTACAAACCACAAGAAAGACCACTGAAAAAAGTTGGCTCTACGTATATTGCACATGGTCATGAATATGCTGAAGAGCATGTAAGAAAAGATGAATTTGGTGTGATCATGGCAACAGATGCTCATGGTAAAGAAAAAGCTATTGGTGTGGAAATAGATGGTGAAATTGTTCAAGGTTTCCATACCTTGACTAAAAAACTAGACTTTTATTGTGAGTGGTTTAAAGATTGGAAGTGGCCAGAGTATGCTATACCTATCTACCCAACCAACAAAGAAGATAGAGTTAAAATGACACACGTGGTTACACAGGTGCACCATGACTTTATGCAAAAAGACAATGAGTTTGCACTCAATACTGTATTTAGGTTGCCATATAACATTCATACACGTTCGGTAAACTCAAAACATCTTATGGAGATTTCACAAAACCATAACCCAGTGTGGATTTATACTGAAGATGCGAAAAAACTGAATATAAAACGTGGTGACGCAATTAAAGTGACTATTACTGATACTGTATCAGGTCTTGATTCTGGTTACTTTATTGCTATGGCTGTACCTACTGAAGCTACAATGCCAGGTGTCCTTGCGTGTTCTCATCATGCGGGTAGATGGAAACTTAAAAATGCAGTAGATATTCCTGGATTTGAACATAAGCTAGGTGTGATGGGTCTCGGCGCTCCATTATATGACCTTACTATGGATGGTAAAATTGGTACACTCAAGCCAACACAAGGCATCATAGAAGGCATGGAAGAGCAGAAAGATTCTTGGCAATTTAAAGAATACAATAGAGACCTTGATAACATCTGGTGGGATGGACTTTCAGGTTCATGGCAAAATGCTGTTGCACCTTCACATCCAGATCCTATTGCTGGAAATCATGCATGGCATCAAAAAGTAGTTATAGAGCTTGCAGGTAAAGATGATGTGATTGGTGATATTTATGTAAACTATGAGAATAACATGAAAGTGTATCAAGCATGGAGAGATAAATTAACTCGTCCACTTGATAGTAACGATACACTTAGACGTCCTCAACATATTAAACGTCCAGCTGTGCCTTTATCTGACAAAGCATATGCTGTGAATATTAAGAGCTAATACGCTTTTACCTTTTTGGGCAGACATTGTAGTCTGCCCCTACAATATAAGAATACTATTTCTTAGATAAATCACCTTTTACGTTTTATTTATCTTGAAAGTGGTATAGTGCCAAATAATTCAAATGAAAGACAACAATATATATGGAACAAATGAAACAAGATATAGAAAATCGTATTGCTATTTATGCACTTATCTCAAGACTTATGCTTGTAGAGGTAGATGAAACATTTTTAGAACAAATAGAAGGAGATGAAGATTTACTTTCCTTTTTTCCTAACTATAAAGATTGGGATAAACGTAAAGAGTTTTCACGTTCTAAACTGATTGAAGAGCATTATAATGTAGATTTTACAAATTTATTCTTGATGCATTTAGTACCCTATGAAAGTTTTTATACAAGAGACGATCAGATGATTGAGAGTGGGGGAGATAATCCTGTATTAGAATTGTATAATGAACTTGATTTTCGTGTAGAGTTAGATAAAGCTAGAATTATTAGTGCAGACCATATTGGTGTAGAGTTAGAGTTTATGTATATGCTTTGTGTCGCATTAAAAAAAGCTATTGATGTGGAGGACAAAGAAGGTATATGTGAACTTTTACATGTACAACGTGCTTTTTTGAAAGATCATTTACTTGAGTGGGCACCACTTTTTCTTATTAATGCTAAACGTGAGTCTCGTACACCATTATATCATGACGGTGCAGAACTTACTTTAGAGTTTATATTGAGTGACTTTGAATATGTGACCCAAAAACTAGAAACACATTGTGTGGATGGGGCATAATGTCTTTATATTTAGAGATAGCATCTTGTGTAAGAGCAACAAGTAAATTCTCAAATTGCACCAAGTGTATAGATGCTTGTCCTGAATCTATACAACTTGTAGATAACCTGCCAAGTTTTACAAATAATACAGGTGTTGAAGCGGCGGCTTGTATAGGTGTTTGTCCAACAGAAGCATTTTCACTTTCTGATTTTTCGACCACAGAATTTTTCTTTTCTTTTTTAGAATCAAAAATTAGGCTCATTAGCCCAAAATTGAATGTGCCGTGTCTTTCTGTCTTATCTGTAGAACACCTTATTTCACTGGCACTTGCGAGTGAAGAAGAGATTACTTTAGATATGAGTGCTTATGATGAACAGAGCATACTTTTTGAACAGATAAATACACGTATTGAAGAGGTGAATTTTATACTTTCTTCTTTTTCTTCAAAGCAATTGATTACAAACTTTGAAGTAGAAGTTGAAGTAGAAAATGAGAAAAATATGAGTTCAAGACGCTCATTTTTAGGCTCCGCTTCACTTAAGGGCGCAGTGAAACATAAGATGAATTTTGATGAGGCAGTGCAGGCAGATGAATTTAAGACATTTGAATTGGATGCAAGTATTATTGCCAAAATACGAGAAAAAAATATACCAGATAAAAGAAAGATACTTTTTACTACACTTAAACGTGCTGCTATACCAGATATCTTTGAGGTATTACCAGAAGAGGAAGTAAGTTTCACATCTCAAAAGTTTGTGGATGATACATGTACAAACTGTCAGATTTGTTACCGTATATGTCCTACGGGAGCACTTACAAGTAATGGTAAGTTTTCTCTTATTAATTTTGATGCGATGCTTTGTGTAAAATGTAGGCTTTGCCATGATGTATGTGAACCGGATGCTATACAGTTACAAGCAGGTTTTGAAGTGAAAGAATTTTTTGAACCAACGCAGAGAATATTAGCGACGTTTGACATAAAAAGATGTAACGAATGTGGTAATAACTTTACGTATACTGGTAGGGAACAAACCTGTCCTAGGTGTATGATAGAAGAACAAGAGGCGATGTTTCTGCATAGTAATGCTTTAGATATGAAAGCAAAAATAGAAGAAGGTAAGGAATGAAGCCTGAAGAGATAAAGCCTGACACAGGGCTGTGTACTATTTTGGGCTATAATGCACAGACGGGGTATATGCGTAAATATTTCAACAAAATTTTAAAATTAAATAATATCAATGCTACTGCTATTGCACTTAATATAAAAGATGAGCATTTCTCCATCACAATGTCGAGTGTGGGACAGTCTAAAGTAACACAGATGATGATAGAAAAAGAGTTTGGAGAAAAAGCATTGACATATTGTGAGAATCTTAACGATTGTGCTGAAAGAGTAGGGTATATAGACTTTATTGAAGTGAAAGATACGAAAGTTTATGGATATTGCCTAGATGATGAAGTAGAAGCATTGTTTGATAATAAAGCATTTTTGGATGACCAAATATTAATTGTCGCAAAAATGATGCTTATAGCACATAGATGGTTTGGTGCAAAAATAGATGTGGATGATATACCGATACTTATAGGAGATAGATAAGATGGATGATTTAAGAAAAGAATTTGAAAATATAAGTGAACAAAACTTTCATGGAACGCCTGCTTTTGGTCCAGATGGACAGTGTGCTTCAGATGAAGAGGTAGATTTAAAAGACTATCCCTCTCATACTGAAGCATTGTATGCAAAACTAATTGCACCTTATGTCTCAGGAATTTATATTTCACGTTGGGATATTAAAGATATTGCATTAGCTGCGGGTGATTCTATGGCAATACACCCACGTAAACGTATGTTTGAACTTCTTATGAAGTATGCTACGGATAAAGAGAATATGCAAAAAGTTTTAGATGCACTTAAAGTACATATGGAAGATAAAATTACTATTTATGAGGAGTTTATTACAAAGTATCCACATTCAGTAGAAGTATTTCAACCAAAAATAGATAAAGCACAAAAAACGATAAAACTTTTCCCACAAATTATAAATGAGTACTTTGAATAGTAAGTTACTTAGGGGATAAAATACTATATTTTTTAATATTATACTCCTCCTTGGTTTAGAAAAAATATTATATATTGGGATAATTAGGTAGTATCCTCAACATACTTTGAGTATAATATTTAAAATACTAAAATGTAAGGTACTTGTTGTTAGTAATAATAAATGAGTGCATACTATAGAGATAAACATGAATTTAAAATCCTATTTAAACCTTTATAGCTTACTTGAAAATGATAGAACTACAAGAGAAGAGAGACGGGCTTTTGGTTTATCTCATTCCACTTTTAAAAACAAACCTATATCTCAGTTATTGGCATGGGAAAATCAATACAGACCTCAATTAAAAAAACCTTTATTGAGTGATGACATTTCTTCTTACCTCTATAAGGTGACATTTACACTCATGGTTATTGCTTTTATTTTTGGGTTGTTCTCGGGTATCGTGTTGTTAAGTTATAGTGGGCATGAGCCTGTGAATGTGGTATATTTTATAGCTATGGTTGTCTTTTTACCTCTTTTTACTATGACATTGACACTTATATCTATGTTCAGAGCCAATACGGCACAAAGTGTATTAGTACATCTTACCCCTGCGTACTGGATGGAGAAAATTTTGAAACTTTTTCCTAGTAAAGTGAATAGAAACATACAAGATATTAAAATTAGCCCATTATTAACAAATTGGGTAGTGATAAGACGATCACAATGTATAGCACTATTTTTTTCTATGGGGTTACTTCTTGCTCTACTTGCTGTAGTGGTAACAAAAGATATTGCTTTTTCGTGGAGTACGACATTGCAGGTAAACCCTGAAACATTTTATAACTATTTAAATATATTGGCTTTTCCATGGAGAGATTTTTTCCCTACAGCAGTTCCTTCTTTAGAACTAATAGAGCAAAGCCAGTATTTTAGGTTGGGTGATAAATTAAGTGATGAGATGATACATAATGCCTCCAAACTAGGAGAGTGGTGGAAGTTTTTAGTTTTTTCTACGTTGTTTTATGCACTTTTAGTGCGTTTAGGTATATATACTATAGCCACATATGGGTATAAGCATGCATTGAAAAAATCAGTATTTAGTTTAGAGGGAGTGCGTGCATTACTCCATGATATGAATGAACCAATGATTACAACCAATGCTATGGGAAATGAGCCTATTATTTCTTTCTCACATAAAGATATACAAGAAGTACATAAGTTGGATACATCTTATGACTTTGTACAAGGTTGGGCATTATCCACTGCACAATTGCAAGTTTTTAATGATACGATGAAAGTAATAAGCCCAAGTATTTCTGAAGTAGGGGGCAGTAATACTTTGTTAGAAGATAGTGAAATAGCACATAAAAGTTTTGGAGAAGTATTATTTTACGTAAAAGCATGGGAACCGCCAACTTTGGATATTATGGATTATATAGAAGAACTTACAAAATATGTAGATAAAATTATTGTTTACCCTATAGGTACAGAAGCTGAAAAGTATCAAACTAAACAACAGTTTATAGATATATGGATAGGAAAGCTTTCGATGATGGATAATAAGATGAATGCTAAAAAAATATGGATAAAACTTCCATGAAAACACATCCAAGATTTGCTGTTGTAGGACATCCAAATAAAGGTAAAAGTTCTATAGTCTCTGCATTGGCATTGGATGATACTGTCCAAATATCAGATACACCAGGTACAACACATAAGCAAAGATCTTTTCCGTTAACTGTAGATGGAAAGATATTGTATGAACTTATTGACACGCCAGGTTTTCAAAGGGCAAGGTATGTACTTGAATGGTTAGAAGGACATGATGTTTCTGCAGATAAAAAGTATGAGATTGTCCAACTTTTTATTAATAAATATGAAAATGATAAGCGTTTTAATGACGAAATTGAATTACTCAAACCTATTATGGATGGAGCAGGTATTATTTATATTGTTGATGGGTCTAAGCCTTATGGTGAAGAATATGAGGCGGAGATGGAAATACTACGTTGGACAGGGCAGCCTTCTATGGCACTTATTAACCATATTGAAGAGACAGACTATACCTTAGAGTGGAAGAGGGCACTTGGACAGTATTTTAAGATGGTACGTACCTTTAACCCAATGACTGCAAATTTAGCAGATCATATCTCTATACTTGAGAGTATGGCTCAGCTAAAAGAGGAGTGGATTTCACCTGTTAAAGCCTCTATAGTACTCTTTGAAGAATATCATACAAAGATGCTTAAAAAAAGTTCTGAAGTACTGACTAAGTTAGTGCATGATGCTTTGAGTCATGAAGAAAAAATCCCTTTAAAATCAGAAGAGGTAGAGGATAAAGATAAAAAGAAGATTGAAAAGAAGTATAAAGAATATTTGAGAAGTTTAGAGGTGAAAACACAAAAAAAGATAGAAAAAATATGGAAACATGATCATCTAGAAAAAAATCAAACTTTATTAACTTTTGAAGAGATAGATTTATTTTCTCAAGAGGCAGCATCTGTTTTTGGTTTAACACGTAAGGAACTTTTAATCACGGGTGCAACAAGCGGGGCTATTGCGGGTGCAGGTATAGACTTGTTGTTCTTGGGGCATACTTTATTATTGGGTGGAGCTATAGGGGGATTAGTAGGTGGAGTTGGTGCTTATTTTGGTTTTGATGAACTTTCAGAGATAAAAGTTCTAGGACAGACGGTGGGAAAGCGTTATCTTCAAATGGGTCCTATGAAAAATAGAAATTTCCCTTATATCTTACTTGGACGTGCTATTTATCATACCCATACTATCGTAAATCGCTCTCATGCACTTCGGGGCATAGTAGAACTTGATACAAATAGTGCCTTTAAAGAGAAGTGGCTAGAAGATAATATAAGGGTATCATTAGAGAAGTATCATAAAATATTTCGTTCAGGAAAAGTGATTGACATGGATATACTTGAAGAATATCAAGCATTACTTTTAGATATTTTAATAAACATATATAATGATTAGTGAGAATATATAATGCTTATTAAGCATTATATATTATAGGAGGTTACATGAAGTATTTTATGGTTTTTTTAGTTCCTTTGTTGCTCTTCGCTACAGAAGAGAGGGTACTAGTAAGTGGATTTACTATACATGAACATACGTATGATCGTTTTTCTAAGAAGTACAATGCATTTAACTATGGTGTGGGATATGAGTATAATTATTTTGAATCTTATAATGAATTATATTTTGCAACAAATGTTTTGCTCTTAAATGACTCTTTTGAAAATCCTCAATTTAGTATAGGTATGGGGCATTATTACCGTTTTAATACAGGTATTTTCGATACTGCTGTAGGACTTACAGGTTTTTTTGGTATTAAGAAAATATATACAGATGATGATAAAAATAGAGATGAGGGGAAGTATGGTTTTACTGGAGGATTTGGACCAGCAGTTAATCTTTATTATGATGACTTCAGTATAAACTTTGTGTATGTACCTGGATTTAAGTACAAGAAACTGGATACAACGGGGTTTCTATATCTTTATTTTGGATATAAGTTTTAATTTAATATTATTAGCTATTAAATTGTTTATGGGTCTTCTCAATTGTTAATTTTTCATTTCTTTCATTCCAAGATTGACCTATTATTTTACGCATAAGACCATCTATTGTACGAATGATTAAAAGGTTATTTAGTAATTTCAGTACTGCCTTTGGTTTTCTGGGAAAAGCCCGTAATGCCATTGAAAAACTAATATCATCATACATAATATAGTGCCAGTATCCCGAAGGGATATAAATAACATCACCATGGTTCAATTCCGCTATTTCGCCTTGAAGGTTCTTTAATGCAGGAAAAGTTATATAGTCTGGATTTTCATAGTTTATTGTATTTAGACTACTAAATGAAAAGGGTACACGATAGATATTTTTTGTTTGTTCGGGAGGAAATAACATAATTCTTTTCTTAGCACCAAAATGACAAAGTAAAATATCTGCCATGTCAATATCAAAATGCATTTGTACTCTTGCATCTTTCCCACCTAAAAACAAGACTGGTAGTTTTTTAAATAATTTTAGCCCAAGATCAGGGTAGTTAAAATCTTGTGTTAATTGTGGGGCTTCTGATAAAATATTATAAAAAAACATACGAAGGTTATTTTCACCTTTTTGTAATAGGTTTATATAAGACTTAAGTGGCATATGTGCTGCTGGTGCATGTTGATGCTTATTATCGGTAGAGGGTTTACTGTCATAGAGAGGTACAATATTGTCACCAGCTACCTTTGTGATGTAGTCAATATCCCATTTCTTGCGGGCAGTCCAATCTTTAGTGAGTTGGGTCATAACTACAGGTTTATTGGCATCTTTATATTTTTTAATAAAAACATCTTTAGAAAGATTTTCTAAAGTCTCCACTGGCTGTAGTTTAATCATGATGAAACTTTGTAAAAATGAGAGAAAGATGTAAACATAATATTACGTGCATTTAAAACTTTTCATGTTAGATTTAGTCTATTTCTTAGTGACTGTATATAATTATTTTAACAAGCATATGCTGAAGTAATCCTTACGATAGTTAATCCTATGTTAACATCAAAATATAAGTGATAATAGGATAAAATTAACGATATATACATTAAATAGGATAGTTTTATGGTAACAAGTGAAGCGTTTAAAAAGGTATTGATTAAATATTTAAACCTTGAAGATATGACACCCAATGATATTGAAGACAATGATGCATTATTTGGTGATGAAGGTTTAGGGTTAGATTCGGTTGATTCTATAGAGTTGGTTTTAGCTATTGAAAAAGAGTATGGGGTTAAAATAACAGACTCGAAAAATTATCAAACTATTTTTGCATCTATTCAAAGTCTTTTAACTTATATTAATGAAAACAAAAAATAGGGTCTATATTACATCTACCTCTTCTGTTACGTGTGCAGGTGAAAATAATCAAATATTGTTTCAAAATATTCTTACGGGCACTACGGGTATAAAAGAGGATAAAGAATATTTTTTTAATGCAAGTCCTGCTATTGGTAAATTAGATACTAAAGATACTTTTTTTGAGGCACTTGTTTTAGAGTGTGAAAAAGTTTTAGAGCATAGCCAATTAGATAACTATAAAGAGACATTACTTATAATTGGTTCATCTGTAGGTGGGATGAAAACAACAGAAGATATTTATATAGATACAAAAGACTATGCTAATATTAATCCAGATAAACATCATATACATGTCATCGCAAATTGTTTAAATGAATCCTTTGATTTTTATGATGATGTATCGTTCTCTACAGCATGTACTTCCAGTGCAAATGCCATAGGCTATGCGTATGAAGTACTCTCTAAAGGGTTGTATAAAAATGTGTTAGTAGTTGGTGCCGATAGTCTTTCTCAAACAACGGTTGGTGGTTTTTTATCTTTAGGTGTACTCTCATCTAACCCATGCAGACCATTTGATGAGAATAGGGATGGCATGAATGTAAGTGAAGCCATAGCCTGTTTACTGATAGAGACTGAACCCACAAAGGAGAGTGTTGAAGTATGTGGAGTGGGGTATAGCTCTGATGCTTATCATATGACTCACCCTAAACCTAAGGGAGAAGGTGCTTATAAAGCGATGAAAAAAGCACTTAACGAGGCAAATCTTACGGTAGACAATATCGACTATATTAATGCACATGGGACAGGTACAGAGGCAAATGATAGTGCAGAAGCAGAGGCTATTGTCTCACTATTTCCCCATAAACCTTTCGTAAGTTCTACTAAATCCATTACAGGGCATACCTTAGGAGCTGCTGGAGCTTTAGAAGCTATTATCTCTTTTATGGTATTAAAAAAACAAATTATTCCACCCAATCATTTTTTGCAATGCCAAACAAACAAGACAATTAATTTAACAGATGAACCTAGAGATAAACTTATTCAATATGTTATGAGTAATTCTTTTGCATTTGGTGGTAATAACTGCAGTATTATATTTGGAAATATTAAATGAAAAATACTATAAATTTAGAGATTATGGAAAGTGCCTATGTATTTTCATCTAGAGAAGTTGAGGCATTGAATATTAAAGACCTAGTGCCTAAGATGATGACAAGGCGACGACTGACGCGTGCAGCTAAAATTGCCATTTATTTATCGAATGAAGTATCATTTGATAGGGGACGTATTGTTTACGGAAGTAGTTTTGGAGAGTTACCAACTACGGCAAGTATTTTAGAAACAATAAGTAGTAAAGAGCCCATAAGTCCAACATATTTTCAAAATTCTGTATACAATACTGCTATATCATATTTGTCAATATTAAACGAAAATGAAGAGGAGTTACTTACTGTTTCAAGTGGAAATGAAACGGCCTCAAATGTTTTAAAAGTAGGGGCAATTAAAGCATTAGATGGGGATACTATTTTGCTATTAGTGACGGAGACTTTAAATATAGAAGGTATCGAAAAAATTAACACTTGTGGGCAGTATTTAGAATGTGGTGTAGCATTAAAAATACGAT
>Ga0256834_1000220_pt1 | contig 40978 bp, 34 predicted proteins | sample 4281140metaG_FD_190536 | JGI IMG/M metagenome (GOLD analysis project Ga0256834, IMG submission 190536) | Hydrothermal vent microbial communities from East Pacific Rise, Pacific Ocean - 4281-140 | ecosystem: Environmental > Aquatic > Marine > Hydrothermal vents | place: Pacific Ocean: East...
GGTAATTAAGTCATAAAAACATCTTCTTTTAACAACATTATTCATAAAATATTTTTAATTTTGATATACTTCAGTCAACTTTAAAAACATTTTAGTATGAAAACCACAACAGACGCCCAAAAATTTTTAAATCTACGCAATCAACTCCAACAAGCAAAATCTTATGATGAAGCTTTAAAAATATTTCAATGGCCCACAATGACCAAGTTTAACTGGGCAAGCGAATATTTTGATGAAATGGCCAAAGGCAACAACAAAACCGCTTTAATTTATGCCGACACCGAAGGCAACGAACGCCAAGTCAGTTTTGAACAAATGCGCCAACGCTCTAACCAAGTGGCTAATTTTTTACAAGCCAAAGGTTTTAAAAAAGGCGATCGCGCCTTGATTATGATGGACACATCGGTCGAAATATACGAATTGTTTTTAGCCATTATGAAATTGGGCGGCACCATTATTCCGGCTTCTACCCTTCTGTCCCCCGACGATATTAGCGACCGGATTACCCGTGGAAATATCAGCTTTGTCATCGCCCATCATAAATTTATAGAGCGTATTGACCAAGCCGGTGAGGTTCTCAACAGTCTTAAAGCCCTGATCAATGTGCCGCATATTACTATCCCCCGCGAAGCGGAAACCTACCATGAAAAACATTGGATTAAATATGAAGATGCCAATCATTATGAAACGGAATTTATACCGGATTTTATCACTTTTACCTCCGATATTCTTTTTATGTTTTTTACCTCGGGGACTACCTCCCAACCCAAACTGGTCATTCATCCGTATCACTATCCCGTAGGACATCTGACCACCATGTATTGGCTCGATTTACAACCCGATGATATTCATTACAATATCAGTTCACCGGGCTGGGCCAAATTTGCTTGGAGCAGTTTTATGGCGCCTTGGAATGCCGGTGCCACTATTTTTACATTTCACTACGCAGCATTTGATCCCGAAAAAACATTGCAAATGATCGAAAAACATAAAATTACCAGTTTATGTGGCCCGTTGAGCGTTTGGAAACTTTTTGTCCTGAAAAATTTTGAAAAATACAACTTCAACCTCAAAAAAATAGTCAGTGCCGGAGAGCCTTTAAACCCCGAAATTACCAAAAAAGTAGAACAAATTACCGGTTTGCAACTACGCGAAGGCTACGGCCAGACCGAAACCACAGCCCTTATCTTTACCCCCAAAGGCATGACCGTGCCCCAAGGCTCTATGGGCAAAGCTTCTCCGGGATACGAAATTAAAATTATGGATGACAAACTCGATGAAGTCCCACCTGGAAAAGACGGTCAAATTGCCGTAAGAACCTATCCGTATAGACCTTTGGGACTGCTTAAAGGTTATGACGACGAACAAAAAAATATGGAAATTTTTAAAGGCAGTTGGTATCTAACAGGAGACACTGCCTATCGCGACGAAAACGGCTTCTTTTTCTTTATAGGCCGCTCCGACGATGTCTTTAAAAGCTTGGATTATCGCATCAGTCCGTTTGAAGTGGAAAGCGAAATCATGGAACATGAAGCTGTATTGGAAGTGGGCGTTATTCCTACCATCGATCATTTGGAACGTATTGTGCCCAAAGCTTTTATTGTTTTAAAACCGGGATTTGAAAAAGATGCCGCCACCGCACTGACTTTGTTTAAATTTATCCGTGGCCGTATGGCGCCTTATAAACGCCCCCGTAGTATCGAATTTATGGAAGCCTTTCCTAAAACCATCAGTTCCAAAGTCATGCGAAAAGACCTGAGAAAATATGATGAAGAACTAAAAAATATGGAAATACGCGGCAAATACGAATTTCTGGAATTAGACTTTGCTGACGAATTGCAATTGCGAAAACGCAAATAATCATTATCTTGTCCAAAAAAATAAAATGAAAATAAAATACAGCTTTTTAGTGTTTTTGTTTATGCAAACACTTTGGTCACAAACGCAAGTATCCGGCAATCAGTCCGGCAATTGGACTTTGACCAACAGTCCTTACCAAGTCACCGGCAATATTACCATACCTGCCGGACAAACCCTGATAATTGAAGCCGGCGTGCAAGTGGTTTTTCAAGACTACTATCGCATATATGTCGATGGTCAACTCATAGCCAACGGCAACGAAAATAATTTAATCGTTTTTACCCCTGCCAATCAAAACACCGGCTGGGGCGGCATTCGATTAGACGGCACGCCGGATGTCAGCGAGTTTCATTATTGCAAATTTGAATACGGCAAAACCAGTGCCACCGGCAGCTATCCTGACATGCACGGTGGCGCCGTTGTCCTTAAAGACGCCGATGCTCAATTTTATCATTGTACATTTTCACATAACGATGCCACAGGTGATGATGATGGTATGGGCGGCGCTGTTTATACCATGAATAGTGGTAGCAGCACACAAACCATTACCAAATTTATCGATTGTCTGTTTGAATACAATCACGCCTACGGCGAAGGTGGGGCCATCAAATTTACCAATGACGGCAAAACCGAAATCACCCGTTGTCAATTTATAGGTAACAGCAGCAATTATGGCGGTGGGGCCATTATGTATTACACGGCTTACCAAACCACACTGACCCAATGTTTGTTTTACGGCAACAGTGCTGCCAATTCGGGCGGAGGCGCTCTTAAAAGTCTCAATGCACAAACCAGCCTGACAATCACCAATTGCACTTTTACCGGAAATAGTGCCAATGGCGCCGGTGAAGGCGGCGCGGCAGATTTTGATTATGCCGATGTCACCATTGTTAATTCTATATTTTATAACAATAATCAAACGTATGGTAAAGACATTAATATTGGACAAAACACTACGGTAACTATTAATTATTGCGATGTTGATATGCCTTTTGATGCCACCGGCGATCATAACTTAAATAATGTTGACCCGCAATTTATCGATCCCGCTCAAGGCGATTTTCATTTACAAGCAGGCTCCCCTTGCATAGATGCCGGCATAGCGGTAGGTTTACCCTATAATGGCGCCGCCCCCGATTTGGGTTGTTTTGAAAGTGGCACTTCAAGCATAACCGCCACTTCTGATATACCTGTCACAATTTATCCCAATCCGGCCAATCGCTATTTACATATATCTCTACCCGAATTTAAAATTTTTGATATCAAAGTATATAATCGGCCAGGTCAATTGCTCTTGAGAAAAAATCATATCACCCGGAAAACAACCTTAGACCTAAAATCGTTAAATCCGGGTATATACACTATTATCATTGAAAACCATGAAAATAAAGTGCAAAAAACATTTATAAAAAAATGAGTTGCATACACTATAACATTAAAGTAACCGGAAAAGTGCAAGGCGTTTGGTTTCGCAAATATACCATGGAAAAAGCACTGGCATTGGGGCTCAAAGGCTTTGTAAAAAATGAACCGGACGGTAGCGTTTATATTGAAGCCGAAAGCCACCAATCGGATATATTAGATTTGTTCACCAATTGGCTTTATGAAGGCTCACCATTGTCAAAAGTTGAAAAAGTCATCATTGACCGGGAAATGTCTTGTAAAAACTATCAAAATTTTACCATAAAAGACCGGGGTTAAAAAATGTATTCAAAATAATTTTATATTCGCAAAATAATTTGTAATTTTGCAAGCTGAAAATGATGAAGATGAAGGCATTGAAATCGTATGATATTAAATTTAGCGGGCTTAAAAACGGCAAACACCAATACCGTTTTCAAATAGAGCCCGGTTTTTTTGAGCATTTTAACTACGATGAATTTGCCGGTTATAACCTTGACATATTGATTGATTTACATAAAAGCGAGCAACTGCTGGAATTTAATATCCGGTCTAATGGCACAGTCAATGTACCTTGTGACATCAGCGGTGAAAATTTTGATCAAGCTATTGAAGGACAACTCGATTTTATTGTAAAATTTGGCGAAACCTATAACGATGATCGTGAAGACTTAATCATATTGCCCTACAATGCACATATGATTAATGTTGCACAACAAATTTATGAGTCCGTGCTATTAAATTTGCCCAACAAGCGCATACATCCCGATATAGCCAGCGGTAAAAAAGTTGCGGAAAACGCCAAATATATCATCAATTATCAAGAAGAAAACGAAACAGAAAACATAAATAAACCAGAAGAAATTGATCCGCGATGGGCGGCATTAAAAAAGTTAATAACAGATAAAAAATAATAACGATGGCACATCCTAAGAGAAAAATATCCAAACAAAGAGGTCGTAAAAGAAGAACACATTACAAAATTGATATGCCTCAAATAGCAATTGACCCGACCACCGGAGAAGCGCATTTGTATCACAGAGCGCATTGGCATGAAGGAAAATTATATTATAAAGGAAAAGTTGTAATTGACCCTGAGCAAGAAGAAGCTTAAAAATCATTAAAATACTGTTAAAAACGCCATTTTATTTAATAAAAATGGCGTTTTTTGTGTTTTTAAGTTAAAAACAGGTGTTTTTTAGATTTTTTTTTCTAATTTGCCCTTTCAAAACAAACTAACATAATTAACAAAATAACTCATTATGGATATTAAAGAAGTACAAAATCTCATTAAATTCGTTGCCAAATCAGGTGTCAGCGAAGTTAAAATTGAAGATAAAGATTTTAAATTGACTATTAAAAATAAAGCGGAATATGTTACTGCTCCTGTAGCAGCGCCCGCTGCAATACCTGTAGCGCAACCTGTTGCGACTGCACCTGTTCAGGCTGTTCCTGCACAACAAGCTGTTTCACCGGAAACCTCTCCGGCCAATGAAATAGACGAATCAAAATATGTCACTATTAAAGCACCAATCATCGGTACATTTTACCGTAAACCCTCTCCTGACAAACCGCCTTATGTAGAAGTCGGTGACACCATTAAAGAAGGAGATGTGGTATGTATCATTGAAGCCATGAAACTTTTTAATGAAATAGAATCGGAAGTGTCCGGAAAAATTGTCAAAATATTAGTTGACGATGCCACACCGGTCGAGTTTGATCAACCATTATTTCTAGTTGAGCCTTTATAGTCATTAAAAGAAAGTTTTATGTTTAATAAAATATTAATAGCCAATCGTGGCGAAATTGCCCTGCGCATTATTCGCACTTGTAAAGAAATGGGTATAAAGACCGTCGCTGTATATTCTACTGCCGATGAAAACAGTTTACATGTTCGCTTTGCCGATGAAGCGGTTAAAATTGGACCTCCCAATAGTAGTGAATCATACCTCAACATACCCAGTATCATAGCTGCTGCCGAAATTACCAATGCCGATGCCATTCATCCCGGATACGGATTTTTAGCAGAAAATGCCAAATTTGCCAAACTCTGTGAAGATCATAATTTGAAATTTATAGGCCCGACACCCGAAATGATTAATCAGATGGGTGACAAAGCTACAGCCAAAAAAACCATGATTGCGGCCGGTGTTCCTACCGTTCCCGGCTCAAAAGGTTTGTTAGAAAACTATGAAGAAGCCGAGCGTTTGGCTGACGAAATAGGATATCCCGTAATGCTTAAAGCAACGGCCGGGGGTGGTGGTAAAGGTATGCGCGCCGTATGGAAAAAGGAAGATTTGCAAAAAGCCTGGGAAGATGCCCGTCAAGAATCCAAAGCCGCTTTTGGTAATGACGGTATGTATTTGGAAAAATTGATTGAAGAACCGCGTCATATCGAAATACAAATCATTGGCGACCAGTATGGCAAAGCTGCGCATTTGTCAGAACGTGACTGCTCCGTACAACGACGTCATCAAAAATTGATTGAGGAAACACCTTCGCCTTTTATGACACCCGAATTGAGAGAAAAAATGGGTGAAGCTGCTGTAAAAGCGGCTGAAAGTATCAGCTATGAAGGAGTGGGAACCGTAGAATTTTTGGTAGACAAGCACCGTAATTTCTACTTTATGGAAATGAATACGCGAATACAAGTGGAGCATCCCATTACGGAGCAAGTTATTGATTATGATTTGATTAGAGAACAAATCAAAGTGGCAGCCGGTGAACCTATTTTAGGAAAAAATTATTATCCTAAACTGCATTCGATTGAGTGTCGTATCAACGCCGAAGATCCTTACAACGATTTTAGACCTTCCCCCGGGGTTATCAAAACCTTTCATGCGCCCGGCGGTCATGGTGTTCGCTTAGATACACATGCCTATCAAGGTTATGTAATACCGCCTTATTACGATTCTATGATAGCCAAGTTAATCACCACGGCACAAACCCGTGAAGAAGCTATTGAAAAAATGAAACGGGCATTGGACGAATTTGTGATTGAAGGTGTTAAAACCACCATACCATTTCACCGTCAACTAATGGACGATCCCAATTTTATTGCCGGTAATTATACAACCAAATTCATGGAAGACTTTGAATTAGATGACCGTTATAAAAAAGAATATGAACGTAACGTAGAATAGAAACCATAAATAAATCAAAAAGAGGCTGCCTTTTGAGACAGCCTCTTTTTTAATACGTAATTGTTAAGAATTAAGCTTCGCTACCCGGCCCGAAATTAATAGGCGGAGTGCTGGCCTTGTCATAGTCTTTTATGACACCGTGAACACTTTCAAAACGCTTGACATTGTCACTCAATGCTCTCACCAAGCGTTTGGCATGTTGAGGCGTTAAAATAATTCTTGACTTTACTTTGGCCTTAGGAACGCCGGGCATTATATTGATAAAATCAACAATAAATTCGGATGCCGAATGGTTAATTACCGCCAAATTGGCATAAATTCCGTCAGCAATTTCTTCGCTCAATTCTATATTTATTTGCTGTTGTTTTTTTGGATCATTCATAGCTAAATGTTTTAACGGTTAAAAAAAGAGGCTATCTCAAAAGTAAATTTTTGTTGTCATTGCGATGAGGAACGAAGTGGCAATCTGTTGATTTTCAACAACAAATATTAATAGCACTTCAGGTTTCTCATTGAGATAATGGCTTTTGAGACAGCCTCTTTTTAAATTTAATCTATAAAATTATTTTGTATTTTATCTATGATCATATTTTCATAATCTTCCTTTTGAGCGACTATAATATTTTCATATTCTTTCAAACCTGTACCTGCCGGAATTTTACGACCGACAATCACATTTTCTTTCAAACCTTCCAAATCATCAACCTTACCTCTAATGGCCGCTTCGTTTAAGACTTTGGTCGTCTCTTGGAACGACGCAGCAGAAATAAAGGATTTGGTTTGCAAGGACGCTCTGGTGATACCTTGTAATACAGGCGATGCCGTTGCAGGAATAACATCACGCGCAACTACCAATTTCTTGTCCTGACGACGTAAAATAGAGTTTTCTTCGCGCAATTGTCTCGGCGTTACCAATTGACCGGCTTTCAAGTTTTCAGAATCACCCGGATCTTCAACTACTTTCATTTGCGAAATACGGTCGTTTTCTTCTATAAAATCCAACTTATGAACCAATTCGCCGGGCAAGAAAGTGGTATCTCCGGAATCTTCAATCATTACCTTTTGCATCATCTGTCTGACCACCACTTCAAAGTGCTTGTCATTGATTTTTACACCTTGCAAACGGTAAACTTCCTGAACTTCATTTACCAAATATTGTTGAACGGCAGAAGGCCCTTTGATTTTCAATATATCATTGGGCGTAATGGCACCATCGGACAAAGGTGTTCCGGAACGGATAAAATCATTCTCTTGAACCAAAATTTGATTAGATAATTTTATCAAATATTTTTTGGTTTCTCCCGATTTAGCCGTTACAATAATTTCACGATTACCACGCTTGATTTTTCCAAAGGATACAATACCGTCAATCTCGGAAACCACTGCCGGATTGGAAGGATTACGGGCTTCAAACAGCTCGGTTACCCTCGGCAAACCACCGGTGATATCACCGGCTTTTACAGAGGTTCTCGGTATTTTGACCAAAGTCATACCTTGTTTGATTTTTTGTCCGTCTTCTACATTGATACGGGCACCGAAGGGTAAGTTATAAGAACGTAAAACTTCTCCGTTTTTATCAACAATTTTTAAAGTCGGAATCAGTTTTTTATTCTTACTTTCTATAATAACCTTTTCTTCACGATTGGTTTGCTCATCTTTTTCAATCTGATAAGTTACACCTTGAATGATATTTTCATATTGTACCTTACCACCAAATTCGGATATAATAACGGAGTTCCAAGGATCCCATTCGGCAATAATTTCACCTTTGAGCACCTTGTCTCCCGGTTTTTTATATAATTTGGAACCATAAGGCAATTGGTGTGTACTGAGTATTTTTCCACTCTTTTCGCCAATAATTTTTAATTCGGATGTTCTTGAAATAACAACATCGACATTATCTTCTTCGTCCTTAACGGTTTTAAGCTCATCTATTTCAATAATACCGTCAAACTTAGCGGTAATATTAGATTGCTCGGATACGTTACCGGCCACACCTCCTTGGTGGAAAGTTCTCAATGTCAACTGCGTTCCGGGCTCACCAATAGATTGTGCAGCAACTACACCGACAGCTTCGCCTTTCTCAACCATATCGCCAGTGGCTAAGTTGCGCCCGTAACACTTGGCACAAATACCGTGTTTGGCTTCACAAGTTAAAGGCGATCTTACTTCAACGGATTCAATGGAAGTTTGCTCAATCAACTCAACTTTTTCTTCGGTTATTTCTTCACCTGCAGCTACAATCAATTCATCGGTTTCGGGATTATAAATATCATCTAACGCCACACGACCTAAGATGCGCTCTCCCAGTGTTTCAACTATTTCGTTATTTTTCTTTAATGGTTTGACTTCTATACCTCGCAAAGTGCCACAGTCTTCTTCTCTGACCACTACATCTTGCGACACATCTACCAAACGACGGGTCAAATAACCGGCATCGGCCGTTTTAAGTGCCGTATCGGCCAAACCTTTACGGGCACCGTGTGTAGAAATAAAGTATTCTTGAATGGACAAACCTTCTTTAAAGTTGGACAAAATAGGGTTTTCAATAACTTCTCCACCACCGGCAGTCGATTTTTTAGGCTTAGCCATCAAACCACGCATACCGATCAACTGACGTATTTGGTCTTTAGAACCCCTTGCACCGGAATCAAGCATCATATAAACCGAGTTAAAGCCGGCCTTATCATTAGTGATTCTATCCATCAAAATTTCAGTCAAATTGGCATTGGCAGTTGTCCAAATATCCACCGTTTTGTTATATCGTTCTTTTTGTGATATAATACCTTCGGCATATTGTTCTTTAATAGCATCCACTTTGGCTTGGGCCTCTTTAACAATTTTTTTCTTCTCTTCGGGCACCATAATATTACTTAAACCGAAAGACAGGCCACCTTTAAAGGCATAATAATATCCCATTTGCTTAATAGCATCCAAAAATTCGGCGGTAGTCGGCACGTCGGTCAATTTCAAAATATCGGAAATAATACCTCTTAAGGAACCTTTGGTCAAAACTTTATTGATAAAAGGCACGCCTTCAGGTTTTACTTCGTTAAATAACACGCGGCCTACCGTAGTTTCTATAATATGTTCAAATGCCTTTCCATCTTCATCATAATCGGTAATTAACACCTTGATAGCGGCATGTAGATCAATTTTTCCTTCGTTTAAAGCTATTTTAACTTCTTCGGGCGAGTAAAAAGTCATACCCTCTCCTCTAACACCACTACGTTTTTTGGTGATATAATACAGCCCCAGAACCATGTCTTGTGAAGGTACTGTTACCGGCGAACCGTTGGCCGGATTCAAAATATTTTGAGAAGCCAACATCAACAATTGTGATTCTAAAATGGCTTGAGGTCCCAAAGGCAAATGAACAGCCATCTGGTCACCATCAAAATCCGCATTAAAAGCAGTACATACTAAAGGATGTAGTCTAATGGCCTTTCCTTCAATCAGTTTAGGTTGAAATGCTTGAATTCCCAACCGGTGCAATGTAGGTGCACGGTTTAATAAGATAGGGTGTCCTTTTAAGACATTTTCCAAAATATCCCAAACAATAGGATCTTTTCTATCTATAATTTTTTTGGCCGACTTAACAGTTTTAACCACACCTCTTTCAATCAATTTTCTGATGACAAAAGGCTTATAAAGCTCAGCCGCCATGTCTTTGGGAATACCGGCTTCGTATAATTTTAAGTTAGGACCGACAACAATTACCGAACGTGCCGAATAATCGACCCGTTTACCCAAAAGGTTTTGACGAAAGCGTCCTTGTTTTCCTTTTAAGGAATCGGATAATGATTTTAAAGGACGGTTAGATTCCGTTTTAACAGCTGATGATTTACGTGTGTTGTCAAACAAAGAATCGACAGACTCTTGTAACATCCGTTTTTCGTTACGTAAAATAACTTCCGGCGCTTTGATGTCCATCAATCGTTTTAAACGGTTGTTACGGATAATAACACGACGGTATAAATCGTTTAAATCCGAGGTGGCAAAACGACCTCCGTCCAAGGGTACCAACGGTCTTAATTCGGGTGGAATCACCGGAATAATATTCATGACCATCCACTCTGGTTTGTTGGGCCGTTTTTCATTGGCTTTACGAAAAGCTTCAACGACTTGTAAACGTTTTAAAGCTTCGGTTTTACGTTGTTTGGATGTTTCGTGATTGGCTTTATGACGTAATTCGTAAGACAATTCGTCCAAATCTATATTGGCCAATAAGTCACGGATGGCTTCTCCACCCATTTTAGCCACAAATTTATTGGGATCTTTATCTTCCAAATATTCGTTTTCGGGAGGTAATTTTTCTAAAATATCTTGATATTCCTCTTCGGTAAGGAATTGCATTTTTTGCACAGGATTACCTTCTGCATCCACTGCCGGTCCCGGATTAATAACTACATAACGTTCGTAATAAACTATCATTTCCAGCTTCTTAGTGGGCAATCCTAATAAGTAACCGATTTTGTTGGGCAAAGACCGGAAATACCAAATATGTACTACAGGCACTACCAGTTCTATATGACCTACACGTTCACGCCGGACTTTTTTCTCGGTAACTTCCACACCACACCGGTCACAAACAATTCCTTTATATCTGATTCGTTTGTATTTACCACAAGCACATTCATAATCTTTAATAGGTCCGAAAATACGTTCACAAAACAAACCGTCTCTTTCGGGTTTATGGGTTCTATAATTGATAGTTTCCGGTTTTAAGACCTCTCCTCTTGATGCTTTTTTAATGCGTTCGGGAGAAGACAGTCCAATGGAAATTTTATCAAATTTAATAGTTGTATATTTATTTCTTTTTGCCATAATTTTTGCTTGTATTATTATTTATCTGTTTTGTTTTTATCCAAAACATCATTGCCTTCTTTATCTTCGAGTCTGACATCGAGACCCAATCCTTTTAATTCGTGCATTAACACGTTAAATGACTCGGGAATACCGGGTTCGGGCATGGTTTCACCTTTAACAATGGCTTCATAAGCTTTGGCACGTCCCATGACATCATCGGACTTGATGGTGAGCATTTCTTGTAAGGTGTGCGAAGCGCCGTAAGCCTCTAAAGCCCAGACTTCCATCTCTCCCAAACGCTGACCACCAAATTGGGCTTTACCTCCAAGTGGTTGTTGGGTAATTAACGAATACGGACCGATAGAACGGGCATGCATTTTATCGTCAATCATATGACCTAATTTCAACATGTAAATAACACCGACTGTAGCGGGTTGGTCAAAACGTTCTCCGGTGCCACCGTCGTATAGATGTGTTTCTCCGAATTCGGGCAAACCGGCTTCTTTGGTTAAGGCCACAATATCATCTTCTGAAGCTCCGTCAAAAATAGGTGTGGCAAATTTTTTGCCGGTTTTTAAACCAATCCATCCCAATACGGTTTCATAGATTTGACCGATATTCATACGGGAAGGCACCCCTAACGGATTCAATACGATGTCAACAGGCGTACCGTCTTCCATAAACGGCATATCTTCGCGACGCACAATTTTGGCCACAATACCTTTGTTACCGTGACGACCGGCCATTTTATCACCTACTTTCAATTTACGTTTTTGAACTATAAAAATCTTGGCCAGTTTTAAAATACCAGGAGGTAATTCGTCTCCGACACTAATGGCAAATTTTTCACGGCGTAAGTTTCCTTTAAGTTGATTTAAACGTATTTTGTAATTGTTAATCAATTCGGAAACCAATTCGTTGATATTTTTGTCGGTTGTCCAAGTGCCTTGAGTCAAATGTTCAAAATCTTGAACACTGTTGAGCATTTTAAGGGTAAATTTCTTGCCTTTAGGGAAAATATCCTTGCCCAAATCATTTTTAACACCTTGAGCGGTTTTGCCGTTAACCAATGCAAATAGCTTTTCGATTAACTTTTGACGCAGTGCTTCGTATTTGGTTTCAAAGTCTTTTTCCAATTCTTCAATTTTGACTTTGTCTTGAGCTGTTTTACGACGGTCTTTAATAGAACGGGTAAAGAGCTTTTTGTCAATAACGACACCGCGTAATGACGGCGAAGCTTTTAAGGAAGCATCTTTAACATCTCCGGCCTTATCACCAAAGATTGCACGTAAGAGTTTTTCTTCGGGTGTAGGATCCGATTCCCCTTTAGGGGTCACTTTACCTATCAAGATGTCACCAGGTTTGACCTCGGCACCAATGCGAATCATACCGTTTTCATCCAAATCTTTGGTAGCTTCTTCACTGACGTTAGGAATGTCATTGGTCAATTCTTCCTGACCCAATTTGGTATCTCTAACTTCTAAAGCATGTTCTACAATATGTAATGAGGTAAAGTAGTCTTTACGCACCACATCTTCGGAAATCACGATGGCATCCTCAAAGTTATAACCGTTCCAAGGCATAAATGCGACTCGCAAGTTACGGCCTAAGGCTAATTCTCCTTTATCGGTAGCATAACCTTCGGTTAAGACTTGTCCTTTGGTGACACGATCGCCCTTTTTTACGATAGGTGTTAAATTAATGGTGGTATTTTGATTGGTTTTTCTAAACTTGACCAATTCATAAACCTTTTCATCATCATCAAAACTGACCAGTCTTTCATTGTCTGTGCGGTCATATTTTATAATGATTTTTTTGGCATCTACATAAGTTACCACACCGTCGCCTTCGGCATTGAGCAAAATTCTGGAATCTTGCACCAATTTTTTCTCCATACCGGTACCCACTATAGGAGCTTCCGGCGTTAATAAAGGTACCGCTTGCCGCATCATGTTTGATCCCATCAAAGCACGGTTAGCATCATTATGTTCTAAGAAAGGAATAAGAGAAGCCGAAATGGAAGCAATTTGATTGGGTGCTACATCCATATAATTGACTTCTTCTTTGTTTACAACGGGAAAATCGCCTTCTTCACGAGCTACCAAATGATCGGGAATAATGTTTCCGGCATCATCGGTAGGGGTTTCAGCCTGTGCTATTTTCATTCCTTCTTCTTCTTCGGCTGTCAAGTATTGAATGCCTTCATCATATTTTACCTTGGCATCTTCTACTTTACGGTAAGGCGTTTCAATAAAGCCCATGTCATTAATTTTGGCATAAACCGCCAAAGATGATATCAAACCGATATTAGGTCCTTCAGGTGTTTCAATAGGACACAAACGGCCATAATGTGTATAGTGAACATCACGCACCTCAAAACCGGCTCTTTCACGAGAAAGTCCTCCTGGTCCTAAAGCTGATAAACGACGCTTATGTGTAATTTCAGATAACGGATTGGTTTGATCCATAAACTGAGACAACTGGTTGGTGCCAAAAAATGATTTGATTACCGAAGACAATGTCTTGGCATTGATCAAATCAATTGGTGTAAATACCTCATTATCTCTTACGTTCATACGTTCTCTGATAGTTCGCACCATACGTGCCAAACCTACACCGAATTGTTGAGACAATTGTTCACCGACGGTTTTTACACGACGGTTAGACAAGTGGTCGATATCATCTACTTCAGTTTTTGAGTTGATGAGCTCAATAAGTTGTTTGGTAATGGTTATGATATCCTCACGGGTTAAGACTTGCACATCAAGCGGAATATCCAACCCAAGTTTTTTGTTGATACGGTAACGACCGACTTCTCCTAAACTATAACGTTGATCAGAGAAGAAAAGTTTGTCAATAATACCTCTTGCTGTTTCTTCGTCCGGCGGATCGGCATTACGGAGTAATCTATAAATGTATTCTACCGCTTCACTTTCGGAGTTGGTAGAATCTTTTTGTAAGGTGTGGTAAATAATCGCAAAATCGGATTGCGAAATATCTTCTTTATGTAATAAAATGGTTTTAGCCCCCGAGTCCAATATTTCTTGAATATGTTCCTTTTCGATAACAGTATCGCGGTCAAAAATAATTTCGTTACGTTCAATGGATACTACTTCACCGGTATCTTCATCAACAAAATCTTCGTGCCAGGTTTTTAGCAAACGGGCTGCAAGCTTACGGCCAATTACTTTTTTTAATCCTGTTTTTGAAACTTTGACCTCATCGGCCAGGTCAAAAATTTCTAAAATATCTTTATCTCTTTCATAACCGATAGCACGCAAAAGAGTGGTAATAGGCAATTTCTTTTTACGATCGATATAGGCATACATCACATTGTTGATGTCTGTAGCAAATTCGATCCAAGACCCTTTAAAAGGAATAATACGGGCTGAGTATAATTTTGTACCGTTGGTATGTAGGGATTGTCCGAAAAATACACCCGGAGAGCGGTGCAATTGAGAGACGATGACCCGTTCTGCACCATTGATAACGAAAGTTCCCCGTGGGGTCATATACGGGATGTTTCCCAAATAGACATCTTGCACAACAGTTTCGAATTCTTCGTGCTCGGGATCGTTACATTCCAGTTTTAACCGGGCTTTTAAAGGCACACTATAGGTTAAACCTCTCTCTATACATTCGTGAATGGAATATCGCGGCGGGTCGACAAAATAGTCTAAAAAAGATAACTCGAATTGGTTTCTGGTATCGGATACCGGAAAGTTATCTTGAAATGTTTTATACAAACCTTCGTTTTTTCTGTTTTCGGGTTTGGTTTCCAATTGAAAAAAATCTTGAAACGATTTTAATTGGATAGCTAATAAGTCCGGATATTCTGGAATATTCTTGACGGAAGAGAAATTAATTCGGGTATTATTCTCTAAAATGGGTAGGTCTTTTGTATTATTTGTCATATTGGTAGGACAAAATTAAAGGTTATCAATTTATTAAAATCGCTGAAAATCAGCGTGTCACAAGCTTTACATATTTTATATGCAAAATGGTTTAGGTCTATCCCGAGGTGTTTTCGGGAAGACCTAAACCAAAAAATTATATATGTTAGAACTACTTAAGCTCTACTTCTGCACCGGCTTCTTCCAAAGATTTTTTGATGCCTTCGGCTTCATCTTTAGAAACACCTTCTTTTACAGGAGCTGGAGCACTATCAACTACTCCTTTGGCTTCTTTAAGTCCCAATCCGGTCAATTCTTTCACTAATTTAACAACTGCTAATTTAGAAGATCCGGGGGATTTAAGAATAACATCAAATTCGGTTTTTTCTTCACCGCCTTCGTCGCCACCACCTGCTGCGGGGCCAGCTACTGCTACAGCTGCTGCTGCGGGTTCAATGCCGTATTCTTCTTTCATAATATCGGCTAATTCGTTAACTTCTTTTACAGTTAAGTTAACTAATTCTTCTGCTAATTTTTTTAAATCTGCCATTTTCTATCGTTTTTATTGTTATAAATTTAATTTTTGTATAAGTGTTTATTCAGACTTCTCTGATAAAGTTTTTAAGATACCGGCTAATTTACCACCACCAGATTTAAGAGCCGAAATAACGTTCTTAGCGGGTGATTGCAACAATCCGATTAATTCGCCCAATAATTCTTCTTTGGACTTGATATTGATAAGGGCATTTAATTGATTATCACCAATGTAAACCGACTCCTCAATCCAAGCACCTTTTAATACGGGCTTTTCAGATCTTTTTCTAAAGGCTTTGATAATCTTAGCAGGTTGGTTACCTACATTTGACAACATCAAGGCCGAATTACCGGTTAATACCTCTTTTAATTCACCAAAATCTTTGTCGGATTTATCCATAGCTTGCTGCAACATGGTGTTTTTTACCACTTGCAATTTGATATCACTACCATAACAAGCCCGTCTTAAATCGGAAGTTGTTTGGGCATCTAAACCCAAAATATCGACGAGATAAACCACTTCGTATTCTGATAATTTTTGGGTCAATTCTTCTATTAATTGAGCTTTTTGTTCTCTTGTTCTCATTGTTTGATTTTTTGGGTCTTAATTAGACACTTTTAGGATCTACCTTGATACCGGGACTCATGGTTGAAGAAATATTAACACTCTTCATATAAGTACCTTTTGCGGCCGAAGGTTTTAATTTGTTTAAAGTCGTAATCAGTTCAGCGGCATTTTCTTTTAATTTTTCAGGAGAAAAAGATTTTTTTCCGATAGCTGCATGAACAATTCCGGTTTTATCCACTTTAAAGTCTATTTTACCGGCTTTTACTTCTTTAACCGCCTTGCCTACTTCCATAGTTACGGTTCCGGTTTTAGGATTGGGCATTAAACCACGGGGGCCTAAAATACGTCCTAAAGGTCCTAACTTACGCATGACGCTGGGCATGGTAATGATTACATCGACATCGGTCCAACCACCTTTGATTTTATCAAGATATTCGTCCAAACCGACATAATCGGCACCGGCTGCCTTAGCTTCATCTTCTTTATCAGGTGTTACCAAAGCCAAAACTTTTTTGTCTTTTCCGGTTCCGTGAGGTAAAGTTACCACACCACGAACCATTTGATTGGCTTTTCTGGGATCAACACCCAGTCTTACAGCAATATCAATAGATTCGTCAAAATTAGCATTCGAAATTTCTTTAACTAATTTTGTGGCTTCTTCCAAGGAATATACCTTATTTTTATCTAATTTTGATAGTGCTTCTCTTCTTTTTTTGCTTAATCTTGCCATTTTCTAAAATCGTTTTTAATTAAAAGGATTTTCCCCCTCAATAGTTAATCCCATTGATCTTGCGGTACCTGCGACCATACGCATACCTGATTCAACACTAAAAGCATTTAAATCGGGCATTTTGTCTTCTGCAATTTGTCTGACTTGTTCCCAAGTGACAGTGCCTACTTTTTTTCGGTTTGGTTCGCCGGATCCTTTTTTGATTTTAGCTGCTTCTAACAACTGTACTGCGGCGGGTGGCGTTTTAACGACAAAATCAAATGATTTGTCTTTATAAACATTAATTGCAACAGGTAATACTTTTCCTTGTTTGTCTTGTGTACGTGCATTAAATTGCTTACAAAACTCCATTATGTTTACACCTGCGGCACCTAATGCGGGTCCAACCGGTGGCGAAGGATTCGCTTGACCTCCCCGAATTTGTAATTTAATTACTTTACTTATTTCTTTTGCCATTTTCGATTTGTTTTTCTAGAAACTATTATTTTGGAAGCTTAATAGTTTGTTATGCGTAACAGTTTATATTTTTTTTACTTCAAAGTAACCTAACTCCAAAGGTGTTTTTCTACCGAAAAATTTTACCATAACGGTCACCTTTTTTCTATCTTTATTGACATCTTCAATTACCCCGTCAAAACCTTTAAAAGGGCCGTCGGTTACCGTTACTTGATCACCGACATTATAGGGAATCATGATATTATCTTCATTCATAGCCAATTCGTCAATTTTACCTAAAATACGATTGACTTCTTTTTTACTGAGTGGCATTGGATCGCCTCCTTTAACGCCACTTAAAAAGCCCATTACACCGGGAATTGATTTGATAACATGAGGCAATTCACCGGACAAATTAGCTTCTATATAAATATACCCCGGAAAAAGTGTCTTGTCTTTTTGGATACGTTTACCGTTTCTTATTTGCACTACTTTTTCGGTGGGAACTAATATATCACCAACATAATCGTTTAATTTATTACGTTGAATTTCATTCTCAATGAGCTTTTGTATTTTGGCTTCTTTGCCGCTAATAACTTTAACGACATACCATTTTTTTATTTGATCACTCATTTATATTAACTTTTAATCAGCTTATAATAAGCTTGCAATATTGTTCTGAATATGTAATCTACAACGGCAATAAAAATTGAAAAGATTGCAGAAAAAACAGCGACCACAATGGTCATTTTATATACTTCATCCCATTTAGGCCAAACAACATGATTGACGAGCTCATTGTAAGCGCCTTTTACATATTCCATTAAACTTTTAAACATTGCTTTAATTTTAAGATTAAATCTATTTGCACGGGCAGAGAGACTCGAACTCCCGACACCTGGTTTTGGAGACCAGTGCTCTACCAACTGAGCTACGCCCGTGTATTATTTTTTATTTCTATTTATACAGCATTGATTAACTTCAGATATTTTAAAACATAACTGTTGTTTATTAAAATATAAACCGAGTTTATAGTGCAATACCGTATTTTCAAATTTTACTTTGAATACTGCAATTATATAAATTTAACAGCAATCAAGTAAAAAATAACACCTAGGTTAATTTATAGAGAATTTGAAGCCCAAAAATGGGCTTCAAATTTCATATTTTTATTTTATGACTTTAATTTAGTCTAAAATTTCAGTTACCTGACCTGCACCAACAGTTCTACCACCTTCACGAATAGCGAAGCGTAAACCTTTGTTGATTGCTACAGGATAAATCAACTCAACTTCAATAGTTAAGTTATCACCGGGTAAAACCATTTCTACACCTTCGGGTAAATGAATTTCACCGGTTACGTCTGTTGTTCTTAAATAGAACTGAGGACGATAGTTGTTATGGAATGGTGTGTGACGACCTCCTTCTTCTTTTTTCAAGATATAAACCTCAGCTTTGAATTTTTTGTGAGGTGTAATGGTTCCGGGAGCGGCAATAACCATACCTCTACGGATTTGGTTTTTGTCGATTCCACGAAGCAATAAACCTACGTTATCACCTGCTTCACCTCTATCTAAGATTTTACGGAACATCTCAACACCTGTTACAACTGAGTTTAATTTTTCGTCGCTAATACCTAATATTTCAACAGGATCACCGGTATTGATAACTCCGGTTTCAATACGACCAGTAGCAACGGTACCACGACCTGTAATAGAGAATACATCTTCAACAGGCATTAAGAAAGGCTTATCGGTATCTCTTTCAGGCTCAGGAATCCACTCATCAACGGCATCCATCAACTCTTCGATGGTTTTAACCCATTTGGGATCACCGTTTAAACCACCTAAAGCAGAACCTTGAATAACAGGTGTATTATCACCGTCATATTCATAGAAGCTTAAAAGGTCGCGGATTTCCATATCAACCAATTCTAACAACTCTTCATCGTCTACCATATCCACTTTGTTCATAAATACAACAATCTTAGGCACACCTACTTGACGTGCTAAAAGAATGTGTTCACGAGTTTGAGGCATAGGACCGTCAGTAGCGGCAACCACTAAGATAGCACCGTCCATTTGAGCTGCACCGGTAACCATGTTTTTAACGTAGTCGGCGTGACCCGGACAGTCAACGTGTGCATAGTGTCTTTTATCTGTTTCGTACTCTACGTGAGCCGTATTAATCGTAATCCCTCTTTCTTTTTCTTCGGGAGCGTTGTCAATAGCGTCAAAGTCTTTAACTTCTGCAAGACCTTTTTCTGCTAAAACTTTGGTAATTGCAGCGGTCAATGTAGTTTTACCGTGGTCAACGTGACCAATGGTACCTATATTAACGTGCGGTTTGGTTCTTTCGAATTTTTCTTTAGCCATAATACTAATTTTTAATCTTTATTTTTCTACTTTTTTGAGCCCTCCTTAGAGCCAATGACGGGAATTGAACCCGTGACCTCTTCCTTACCAAGGAAGCGCTCTACCCCTGAGCTACATCGGCCTTGAGTGGAGCGGGAGACGGGATTCGAACCCGCGACATTCAGCTTGGAAGGCTGATGCTCTACCAACTGAGCTACTCCCGCCTGTTTTTTTTGCCGCGATAATTATTAAATACCCCGACAACAATCGGGAGATAACTCCCTTTTTTTTAAGTGGTGAGGGAAGGATTCGAACCTCCGAAGCTTGCGCAGCAGATTTACAGTCTGCCCTCGTTGGCCACTTGAGTACCTCACCATATAATATTTTCATTATGTCAAACAAGAGCCGATGGAGGGACTCGAACCCACGACCTGCTGATTACAAATCAGCTGCTCTAGCCAGCTGAGCTACATCGGCTTTTAGCTCTTATAACGGTTTGCAAATTTATAAACTTTATTTTTATCTGCAAAGAAAAAAAGTATTTTTTTTAAATATTTTATTTTCCCGTTTTTTTGCATTGCAAAAGTAAACATTTATTGGATATCTCACAGGCTTTTTTTGAAAAAAATTATACATTAATAATTATATAAAATTCAATTTTGAATATTTTTTACATTGTCTTATTCAAGTTATAAGCTATTTCTTTTATAATAGCAGCCCATTCGTGTCTTGTTTTGGTTTGATTCAATTTTTGATATGGAAACGGTTTTCCAAAAATGATTTTTATGGTCTGATGTCTTTTTTTTAACAGTTCTCGTGACAACCAAAACAATTCTATATTAGCCTTAATTCCTAATTTTCGTCTCCAAGTCGCAACTCTATAAAATGTTTTGGAGTTTTCAGTAGGTATATAAAAAGGTATAATGTCTTTTTTATAAGTTTGGGCATATTTTATAAAACCGCTTCGCCAAAGGCCGTCATCGGGACGTCCATTATATTTACGCATAACTTCTCCCGAAGGAAACATAGTCACAGGCACGGAATTATCAGATAAACGCGCCTCCAATATTTTGCGATCTTCTTCTGTTACTTTACCAAAGACTGTTATAGGCACTAATAATCCTGACAAAGGTTTTACACTCATCAATACTTTATTGGCAGGATGATTATTTTTGGTAAAGCCTGCTTTTTTAAGCGCATGCACCAAAATAAAAAAATCCAAACCGCCTAGAGCATGGTTGCCTGCAAAAATCAAATTGCTGCGTTTGGGAATGTTTTCCAAGCCCTCTATTTCAAATTTCAAATCCAACTCTTTATTGATAGCTTCTACAAAATCAAAATCTTTTAAATGTGCGGTTTTAAGCAATAATGTATTGAGTTCATCTTCTTTAACCCACCATTTTATCAACTTGATAACCCAACCGGGCATGTTGGCAATACGCTTGTTTGATTGTGAACGTATAATTTTTTCAATATCAAGTTGCACCATCAGACCTTTATTTTAATTTAAAACGCAAATAGGTTATAGGCTTGTTCTTTGCTAAAAATTGTTTTTCATAATAGGTTTGTATGCCCACTACTTCTTGTGGCGCTTCGGTATTGACATAAATGTCATGATGGGCATATAAAATTTCATGCCCCAAACCTTGTAATAAGCCTATAGTATATCCATGAAGAAATTCGCTATCGGTTTTTAAATGAATTTGTCCGTCAGGTTTTAAAATATTTTTATATTTTTTTAAAAATTCGGGATTGGTCAACCGGTGTTTGGTGCGTTTGTATTTGATTTGCGGGTCAGGAAAGGTAATCCATATTTCGGAGACTTCGTCCTTGTCAAAAGCATGTTCTATCAATTCTATTTGCATTCTTAAAAAAGCCACGTTTGACAAATTTTCGGCCAAAGCGGTTTTGGCGCCACGCCATATACGGGCACCTTTAATATCAATACCTATAAAATTTTTATCAGGATACCGCCGGCTCAATCCCAAACTGTATTCACCTTTGCCACACCCAAGCTCTAAGACAATAGGACGATCGTTTTTAAAATAGTCTTGTTGCCAATGTCCTTTAAGTTTAAAGTTATCATTGAGCAACGTATCCCGTGACGGCTGAAATAGATTTGAAAATGTTTCGTTTTCTCTGAATCGTTTTAATTTATTTTTACTTCCCACTTTTTCGTATTTTTATCGCTACAAAAATAGGCAATAATGCGTAACGCAAAAAATATTTTAATTGCGCCTTTAAATTGGGGTCTCGGACATGCTGCCAGGTGTATTCCCATCATTAAAAATTTACAAGCGCAGGGGCATCATATTATCATAGCTTCGGACGGCATGGCGCTTGAGTTGTTAAAAAAAGAAATAAACGATGCCATTTTTGAAAAACTTCCGGCTTATAACATAACCTATTCCAAAAGGCCATGGTTTAACAAATGGCATTTATTAATGCAAGCACCACGTCTTAAAAAAATAGTCAAACAAGAGCAACTTAAAACCCGGCAATTGATAGATAAACATCAAATTGACATTCTGATATCTGACAACCGGTTTGGTGTTTATGATCCGCGTGTCCAATCCATATACATTACTCATCAACTAAGGGTTTTGTCGGGGTGGAGCAGTTTTATCAGTACGTATTTACACCAACAAATTTATCAAAAATTCCATGAAATTTGGATTCCTGATTTTGCCGGACAAACCAACCTGAGCGGCCGGTTGGGACATGTTGCAAATTCGTCATTAAATCTAAAATATATTGGCCCGTTAAGTCGCATGAAAATAAAAAAAACAACTTTAAAATATGATGTATTGGCTATATTGTCAGGCCCTGAACCTCAAAGAAGTTTATTAGAAAAAAAATTAATTGAACAACTCGCTGTTTTACCGGTAAAAAGTGCTATTGTGCAAGGAAAAATAGATAAAAAAACAAATATTAAAAATTACGGGAATATTGACATTTATAATTATGTAAATGCTTCTGCATTAGAATATTTGATCAACAGTTCGGATAAAATTATTGCCCGTTCGGGATATACTTCTATCATGGATTTGATAAGTATGCAAAAACCAGTTTTATGGATACCAACGCCGGGACAAGACGAACAGAAATATTTGGCGCGTCACATACATCAAAAATTTGGTTATCAATATACCACCCAAGCCAAAATATCGTTGGATATAGATTTGCTCGACAATTTGCCTGCTACTAATTTTAGCTTATTTAGTAAAAAACCGGTTAAACTAATATAAATTTATGGTTAATTATCTAAATAATAGTCCGTTTGAAACGCTTTTTTTTGTAAATTTGAAAACGAAAATTAAAATTTAAAATTATGAAAAAGTTCTACCTATTTTTTGCCCTTTTAATGAGCCTAGCTTCATTCGGGCAACCTATTATCACCATGATTGCCGATGGTGACGAATCCGGTGGTGTTCCTGCCGTTTTAGAAATTTATGCCAAGGGCAGTGTTGATTTTACACAATACACTTTACAAAATCAAACCAACAACAACACTACTTGGGGTGCCGATTTTGACCTATCGCCCCTTGGTACCGTAACCGATGATTTTGTATATGTTTACTCTAACAAAAATGCTACTACAGATGCTTTTGCAGCCAATTATCCCAGTGTTACTGCTAACGCATTAGACGCCACTTCCGCTTCTGTGCTTAATATTAACGGTGATGACCGCGTTAGAATCATTGAAACCTCAACATCAACCGTAATAGATGCTTACGGTGAGGACGGCATAGATGGTTCCGGTTCAAATTGGGAATATAAAGACGGCTATGCCAAACGATTAAATGGCACCGGCCCCGATCCCGTATTTATTGAAGCCAACTGGGAATTTCACAATGGTGCATTAGATACTCACGGTGCAGTACAAGACGGCACCCTTTATGAAGATATAATCGGCATAGGCACTTACACGCCTCCCACAGTAGCAAACCCCGGGTTAGCAATCACAGCTCCAACTAACAATCAGGTTTTTGCCCCCAATACTACCGATGTTACTGTCGAATTTGTAGTTCAAAATTTTAATGTAGCTAATGGTACGGGTGACGGATATATAACCTATACTGTTGACAACGGTTCTTCTAATAATGTTTATGATGCCAACAACCCTATTCAACTGACAGGTTTAGCAGCCGGCAGTCATACTGTTGATATGGAATTGGTTGACAATTCCGGAGCTTCTTTAAACCCTCCCGTTACCGCCAGTGTAACATTTAGTATTGCAACTTATACACAAGTTGCTACCTTAGCAGATTTAAGAGCCGGTACTGTTGGTGATTATTATCATTATACCGGTGAAGCTTATGTTATAGGCGGACAAGCTTATACTAGTGGTAATGTTACAGGTTATGCCCAAGATGCCACAGCTGGTATTATGGCTTTTGTGCCTGCCGGCACCTCTATGAACCAACCCAATGATGGTGACGGTGTAACCGATTTTAAAGGAAAATTGGTTGATTATCATGGTGTTTTGGAGATTGAATTGACTGAAGACTATACTATGACCGGCAACAATGTCCCGCAAACTCCTCAAGTAGTAAGTCTAGCCGATTATAATGCCAACCATGATGATTATGAATCGGAATTGATCAAATTTGAAAATGTAACCATTGATGCCAATGGTGATACCGAATTTCAACATAATTACAATTATGATGTAACAGACGGAAACGAAACGGTTATTTTAAGAACATACTTCAACGATTTGACCGGAGAAACCATTCCTACTAACGCTGTAAACATCACAGGTATTGGATCTGAATACAACGGCCATGCTCAAATTTTTCCCCGTGACATGAATGATTTTGAAGATGCAAATGCCATTAGTGTAAATAATATAGACGGATTACAAATTTATCCTAATCCGGTTATTAACAAACAAGTTTTTGTAAGCTCTGACAGTAATGATACCAAACAAATTATCATTTATGATGTTTTAGGCAAAGCTGTTTACCAAACAGAAGTCAATAACAATCAAGCTATTAATCTTGATCAAATAAAAGCCGGCATTTATATGATGAAAATTATAGAAAATGACCATGTGGCTATTCAAAAGTTGATTGTTAAGTAATTAAAATTATACTTTAGCTTAAAAAAGCTGTCCGGATTTACCGGACAGCTTTATTGTTTTTATAAGAAAAAGAATTATTTTTGCTGATAATTTTTTGTCACATGTCACAAAACCCGAGTTTTAATCAACTTACCGAAGAACAAAAAATAAACTTACTCAAGCAATTGGTCAAAATGGCCAAAGCAGACGGTGTGTTTAAATTTGTAGAATTTAAATACTTAACCGAGGTGGCTGAATTAATGGGTTTTACGGCTACCCAATTAGATGAAATAATAGCTGATGACCAACTAACCGCTTTGCCTGTTACCCGCTTGGAAAAAGCCCGTCAAATATACCGTCTGGCCGTAATGATGCAGGTTGACCAAGAAGTGGCTTTTGCCGAAAAAAAGTTGCTAAAAGATTTGGCGGTAATTTTAAATCTACACCCTGACGGTGTTGATAAAATGCTAGAAGCTATGAAACAAAATAAGGGTGGCATGCTCTTCGACGATGATTTGGAAACTATTTTTTCAAAAGAACTCAATCATAATATAAAAAATATGACCTTAGAAGAAAAATTAGCTCTAATGCGGCAATTGGTCAAAATGTCAAAATCAGACCAAAAGTTACAAACCGCCGAAAGAAATTTTCTTTATGAGCTGGCACTTTCTATTAATTTGCCCATAGAAGCTTTAGAAGATATTATGGATGGCAAAAACACCTATTTGCCGGAAAAAATTCCTACCAATATTGAAGACCGTATTATTCAAATTTACCGGTTGGTTTTAATGATGAAAATTGATAATGAAATCAGTCCCGAAGAAGTCAATACACTAAAAAGCATTGCGTTGGAATTAGGTCTACATCCAGAATCGGTAATGCTATTGCTTGACCGTTTATTGGAGAGTCCTACGGGCACGCTCGAATTTGAAGAACTGCAAGCTATTTTTAATATCACCAAAAACTAGTTGTCTGTTTTTTTAAATTCATCGGTCACAAATTCGGCATCCGACTTACATTTTTGTTTCAAACGTTTCATATCGGATTGCCACTCGTTTCCGTCAAAATATTGCAGTCCTTTAAAATCCCGCATTTTATACATGGCTTTTTCACCATAGCAGGTTCCCAAATACACTTCTTCCAATCCCTGACTTTTAGCCCACTCTATCACTTTATACATCAACCACTTACCCAATCCCAAACGACTATACTGTAGATTGTAAAACGAAAACCAATAGTGCAGAATTTCACCGGTCATCACCGCAAAAACATAACCTAAAATATGACCGTTTGCTTCTTTAAACTCAAAAATATGAGACAAGTAAGGCCAACGGTAAATATAATCGAAACGCTCCGGCGGCATGGCACCGTCAAAGCGAATAGCTGCATAATCTAAACAAAATTGCTTAAAAGCTGAAGAGTTGTCAAAATCAGATTTATCATAAATTTTTAAAATAGACTGTAAATCAGCCACTTTTTTGTCAATTCGTCTATTTTCGGAAGTTGGTTTAAATAATTCTAAATTGACTCGTAAGCTTCTGGCCAAATAATAATGAGGAACTTCCAAATCCAATTGATTGCTATATGGCAAAAAACCCTGCCGGTAAATAGCATCGGTTTCCTCCGTAGTATCTTGCCGGCAATATATGGCGTAATTGAACGTATAGGTTTTATAGTCTACAAAACTTTCGGAACGAAATATTTTCATGGGTTTGACATTTATTCCACTATACGCAAGTGCAATTCTTCCAATTGCTCAGGACTGATGGTATCCGGCGCTTCAATCATAACATCACGTCCGGCATTGTTTTTTGGAAATGCAATAAAATCACGAATGGTTTCTTGCCCACCCAAAATAGCTACCAAGCGGTCTAATCCGAATGCCAATCCGCCATGAGGCGGCGCGCCATATTCAAAAGCATCCATTAAAAAGCCGAATTGTTTTTTGGCTTCTTCGTCGCTAAAACCTAATAAATTGAGCATTTTGGCCTGCATGGTTTTATCGTGTATCCTGATAGACCCACCTCCTATTTCATTGCCGTTAAGCACCAAATCATAGGCATTGGCTCTTACTTTTCCGGGGTCTGTGTCTAACAGGTGTGCATCTTCCGGTTTGGGCGCCGTAAACGGATGATGCATAGCATGGTAACGTTGACTCTCTTCATCCCACTCCAATAAGGGAAAATCAACAACCCAAAGCGGGGCAAATTCATCGGGTTTGCGCAGTCCCAACTGTTCGGCCATTTCCATACGCAGGGCGCTGAGTTGAGTGCGTGTTTGATCTAAATCGCCTGATAAAACCAATATCAAATCACCCGGTTTGGCATCTGTTATTGCTGCCCATTCTGCCAAGTCTTCTTGACTGTAAAATTTATCGACAGACGATTTAAAACTACCGTCTTCATTATATTTGACATAAACCAAACCTTTGGCACCTATTTGCGGTCGCTTAACCCAATTGGTTATTTTGTCTATTTGCTTACGCGAATAAGCAGCTGCACCTGGCACAGCAATGCCTAAAATAGCTTCTTGTTCATCAAATACTTTAAAACCTTTGCCCTGAGCCGCTTGAGTCAAGTCACCAAATTCCATTCCGAAACGAATATCTGGTTTATCATTGCCGTAACGGCGCATAGCTTCATCGTAACTCATACGTGGGAACCGGTCTATTTCAATGCCGTGAATTTCTTTGAGCAAATGCTTGGTCAAACCTTCAAAAGTATTGAGAATATCTTCTTGTTCGATAAAGGACATTTCACAATCTATTTGTGTAAACTCGGGTTGCCGGTCGGCACGCAAGTCTTCATCTCTAAAACACTTGACAATCTGCATGTATTTGTCAATACCACCAACCATTAGCAATTGTTTAAAAGTTTGCGGCGACTGCGGCAAGGCATAAAAATGCCCCGGATGCATACGTGACGGCACTACAAAATCGCGAGCGCCTTCAGGCGTAGATTTGATTAAATAAGGTGTTTCTACGTCTATAAAGCCTTCAGCTGCCAAATAATTCCTAACCAGTTGACTGACTTTTGAACGAAATATCAAATTATTTTTTACCGGATTGCGGCGTATGTCTAAATAGCGGTATTTCATCCGCAACTCTTCTCCGCCGTCTGTATCGTCTTCAATAGTAAAAGGAGGTGTTTTGGCTTTATTTAAAATATGCAATTCATCAACCAAAATTTCTATATCACCGGTAGGTATTTTTTTATTTTTACTGGCTCTTTTTATAACTTTACCTTTGGCTTGGATTACAAACTCGCGTCCCAATTTACGGGCTTCATCTATCAATTCTTTATTCTCTTCGTTAAAAGAAAGTTGCGTAATACCATATCTGTCACGCAAATCAACAAAAATAACCGCCCCTAAGTCTCTTATTTTTTGCACCCAGCCACTGAGGGTTACTTCTTGTCCAATGTTTTGTGCGTTCAATTCGCCGCAGGTATGAGTTCTATACATAATTAATTATTTCAATTTAAGCCACAAATTTACACAAAAAAATAAGATCTCTTAGAAAACAATATGAAAATGATACGCTGCGGAAACAAAGTGTCAAACCTAAAAAAATTATACTTTTAACAGATTTATAAATAAAAAAATTATTGTAAAAATATTTTATAATTTCTTACCGTAAGCCAAGTCGCCGGCATCACCCAGTCCGGGAACAATATACCCTTTATCATTGAGTTCTTGGTCAAAATCGGCTATCCATAATTGTGTATCGGCAGGTAATTTTTTAGAAATATAATCAATACCTTGTTGTGAACCGATAATAGAAATAACATGCAAATGTTTTGGTTTGCCAAACTGTTTTAGTTTTTCATAAACCGCCACCAAAGATTGGCCGGTAGCCAACATAGGATCGACCAAAACCAAAACTTTATTTTCTATGGAAGGTGTTGCCACATAATCTACCTGAATATCAAACGCGTCAGAGCCGTTTTTATGATGTCTGTAAGCCGAGATAAAAGCATTTTCGGCATCGTCAAAAATATGTAAAACTCCCATATGTAAAGGCAAGCCCGCTCTTAAAATAGAAGCCAAAACCACTTGATCTTCCAACACTTGCATTTGTTTAATCCCTAAAGGTGTAATCACATCTTTTTCTTTATAATTAAGTGTTTTACTCATTTCGTAAGAGATTATTTGTCCCATGCGTTCAATATTGGTTCTAAAACGCAGGCTGTCCTTTTGAATATTTTTATCCCTGATTTCGGCAATAAATTTGTTTAAAATGGAATTTTGTTTTGATACGTGGTTGATAATCATTATAGTATTTTTTTAAAATAAAACCTCAATTAATGAAAATTGAGGTTTGATAATATGTTTAAAATAAAGTCATTATAATTAGTTTCTGCGGTTATAAATCTGCAAATAATACAAAAGCGTTGCCAAGGAACTTAGCGCTGCTACCACATAAGTGCGGGCGGCCCATTTGAGTGCATCCGCCACACCTTTACTTTCTTCTTGATCAACAACGCCTTTATCGGTCAACCAACGTTTGGCTCTGGCACTGGCATCATATTCCACCGGTAAGGTTATAAAACTAAACAATACCGTTGCGGCAAACAAGATAATACCGATTAAAAGTAATTGCGGAAAAGTTTTGACTAATAAGATGCCTGCAATTAAAATCCACTGCACCATAGAGGATGAAAATTGCACCACCGGCACTAAAGCTGATCGCAGTTTTAGCCACTTGTAACCCTGTGCATGTTGCAAAGCATGACCACATTCGTGAGCGGCAACCGCCACAGCAGCTACACTGTTTGAACTGTAAACGGGTTCACTGAGATTGACGGTTTTTTTAACCGGATGATAGTGATCGGTCAAATAACCGGGGGTAGAAACCACTTTAACATCGGTAATGCCATTGTCTTCTAACATCATTTGTGCGACTTCGGCTCCTGTATAGCCTTTTTTTAAGCGAATTTTGCTGTAGTGATTAAATTTACTTTTTAGTTTGCTTTGCACCAACATACCAATCAGCGCAATCAAACCTATTAATATATATGATCCCATATAACGAGAAATTATAATTATTGCAAGATACAAATTTTTTAGAATTATTAGCAATAATTATACCGTAGTAACAAATTGGTTTAAATTTTGTATTTTTGAATTCATTTTTATATCTAAAATATGCTGAATCAAAATCTCGATCCCGATAAAAATAAGTTACCTCAAGAAGATTTGGATATCGAAAAGAAATTACGACCCCTAAATTTTGACGATTTTACGGGACAGGAACAAGTGATTGAAAATTTAAAAATTTTTGTGCAAGCAGCTAATCAAAGAGGTGAAGCCTTAGACCACACACTCTTTCACGGACCTCCGGGATTGGGTAAAACCACTTTGGCGCATATTTTGGCCAATGAGTTGGACGTTAATTTAAAAATTACTTCGGGACCGGTATTGGACAAGCCGGGTGATTTGGCCGGATTATTGACCAATTTAGAAGAACGCGACGTTTTATTTATCGACGAAATACACCGCTTATCGCCCGTAGTAGAAGAATATTTGTATTCGGCTATGGAAGATTACCGTATTGACATTATGATTGAAAGCGGCCCCAATGCCCGCACCGTGCAAATTCACTTGGAACCTTTTACACTGATTGGCGCCACCACACGTTCGGGTTTACTGACCGCTCCCATGCGTGCGCGGTTTGGCATCAACGCCCGTCTCAACTACTATACCCGCGAACTCTTAACCAATATAGTCCAACGCAGTGCCGGTATCTTAAAAGTGCCTATTACCATGGAAGCCGCTATTGAAATTGCCGGACGCAGCCGCGGCACACCCCGTATTGCCAATGCACTACTACGACGTGTCAGAGATTTTGCCCAGATTAAAGGCGACGGAAAAATAACCATAGACATTGCCAAATATGCCTTAAAAGCCTTGAATGTGGACGAACACGGTTTGGACGAAATGGATAACAAAATATTATCCACTATTATTGACAAGTTTAAAGGTGGACCGGTAGGTATCAGCACATTGGCAACGGCAGTAGGTGAAAATGCCGAAACCATTGAAGAAGTATATGAACCCTTTTTAATTCAAGAAGGTTTTTTGATGCGCACACCTCGCGGAAGAGAAGCAACCGATTTGGCCTATAAGCATTTGGGAAAATTGAAAAATCCGGATCAAGGCAGTTTGTTTTAAACCTACCGTAATCTTTATACCTTTGGATAAATCCGCACGCACCCGCCTCATCAAACAAAAAGCCTATGAATTAGGCTTTCAAAATATTGGTATTGCCCAAGCCGGATTTTTGGAAGAAGAAGCACGGCGTTTTGAAAATTGGCTTAAAAACGGCTACCACGGCAAAATGACCTATATGGAAAATCATTTTGACAAACGCCTTGACCCCACCAAACTGGTGCCGGGTGCCCGTTCGGTTATTTCTTTATCTTACAACTACTATCCCGAAAAACAACAAATTGATAACACCTATAAAATTGCCAAATATGCCTATGGCAAAGATTATCATTTCAACATAAAAGATAAATTGCGTGAATTGTTTCAATTCATTCAAACTGAGATAGGCGAAACAGAAGGTCGTGTTTTTACCGACTCCGCACCCGTTATGGAACGTGCATGGGCACGACGCAGCGGCATAGGTTGGGAAGGCAAACACAGTTTAATCATTCAAAAAAACAAAGGTTCGTTTTTCTTTTTAGCCGAAATTATATCCGACTTGGAACTCGAATATGACAAACCATTTCCTACCGACCATTGCGGCAGATGCACCCGCTGTATCGATGCATGCCCCACCGAAGCCATTTTGCCCGACAAAACGCTCAAAGCCAATCAGTGTATTTCATATTTCACCATTGAACTTCGAGATGAATTGCCGGCGGATATGCGTGGCAAATTTCAAGATTGGATGTTTGGCTGTGATGTCTGCCAAGATGTCTGTCCGTGGAATAAATTTGCCCTGCCCCACACCGACCCGTTTTTTGAACCACACCCCGATTTACTGACCATGACAAAACAAGACTGGGAAGAAATTACCGAAGAGGTTTTTAGAGACATTTTTAAAAAATCAGCCGTTAAACGCACCAAATACAGCGGTTTGAAACGCAATATTGATTTTTTGAAGTAATTTTTTAAATCATTAAGATATTAAGAGTAGATAAGTATTAACCACCTAAGAAACCCAAGACCCTTGCGGGTGCCACCTAAGGGTGTTTTCTAATATTTTTTGAAGATACAAATGATTTTTATAAACAAACTAAAAATATAAGCGGTTAAACCACAAAATTTATATTTTCCTTAGGTGCCTACGGTATTATTTTTTATGCGTTCTTACGTGGCAATTAAATATTGACATCATAATTCAAATTCTGATCTCTGAGTAAATGTCTCAATTGTTTTTTGCTTTTAAATACATTGGATAGCAGCTGTTTTCCCCAACCTATTTGACGGGTATAATCTCTAAAACTTTGGTGTTTCCAATCAAAATCTTTTTTCCAAAAATGGGTCGGTGATACATAAAAATAAGTGTAATTAAAAATTAAACTACTGTCATTTTTACGTTGGATCAAATCCTCTTTTTGTCGTGGCGCCAGTAGTGTAACTTGATGTTTTTCGGCTTGCTGCTTAAAATCTTTGATAAAAGCATCATATAGGGGAATAATTTTTTCCAAACTAAAATTGTTATAAGCGGTATTGCCTATTTTTGAAATCGGTCTGATTTGCAATATGTCTATAGCATACTTGCCATAGACATTAAAAAAGTCTTTGAGCTCCGTAAAATTATCTTCATTAAAAGTGTAATTGATACGCAACAACAGATTAGGATACTCTTTTTTAAGATCTGTAATTAATTGTAAAGCCGTATGAAACTTGTTATAATCGCCCTTGCCCATCAATTCTTCATAAGTATCTTGATAAACACCGTGCAACGAAACGGTAATCTCGTTTAAACCGTTTTCTATCCAGTTTTTTAATGAATCGTATTGTAGCAGATTGGCATTGGTTGTCATCGAAATATGTGGCACCTTATATTGTTTACCCAATTCAAAAACACGGCTTAAATGTTTGTAAACCGTCGGCTCTGCACCGCAACCTACTTGTAATTTCAAGGCCTGCGGTAAACTTTGACGTGCCCAAATGTCCAAATCGGATAAAGAAAATTGTCCTTTGAGCGTTTTGACATATTCGGGGTCCGTAAAGTAGCACATTTTGCAGCGCAGGTTGCATGCCAAAACCGGATCAAAGTTTACGGCAAAATAGCGGCGTTTAAATGTATGCAAAAACCACAGAGCTAAAAATTTAACACGATGATTTTTGATTTTGGCATTCCATTTTAACAAATAATATGTAATAGGACGTTTAGCGATAATTCTTTATTTAAAACTGTAAGTAGTTCCGCCTTTACCATCTTTGAGAATAATCCCGAATTTGGCCAATTCGTCGCGGATTTTGTCCGACAATGCCCAGTTTTTATCAGCCCTGGCTTGGTTTCGTAACTCAATCAACAACTGAATGGTTTTGTCAAAAGCCTGATTGTGTCCGGTTTCTTGCAATTCTTTATGCAAGCCCAAAACATCGAAAGTAAAATCCTTAACCGCTTTACTCAATTTCTCTTTATCTGCTTGACTTATAGTAGCTTTTCCGTCATTTATTTGATTGATATATTTAACGGCTTCAAACAAATTGGCAATTAATATGGGCGTATTAAAATCGTCGTTCATAGCGGTATAAAAACCGGTTATCAATTCATTGATATCAAAACTTGAATTATCTGACACCGGTAGTTTATCCAAAAGTTTTATGGCTTCCATCATTCGTTTGTAACCTTTTTCGGCAGCTTGCAAAGCATCTTCGGAGAGGTCGAGAATATTGCGATAATGAGCTTGCAACATAAAGAAACGAACCACTGCGGGCGAATAAGCTTTGCTCAGCTTATCATTGTTGCCGCTAAAAATTTCGTTAGGTAACAAGTGGTTGCCGGTTGATTTGCTCATTTTTTGTCCGTTGAGTGTCAGCATATTGGCATGCATCCAATATTTTACCGGATCGACGCCGTTGGCGGTTTTGCCTTGGGCTATTTCGCACTCGTGATGTGGAAACTTTAAATCCATACCACCACCGTGAATGTCAAATTGTTCGCCCAAATATTTGGTGCTCATCACGGTGCACTCCATGTGCCAGCCCGGAAAACCTTCGCCCCAAGGACTGGGCCAACGCATGATATGTTGCGGTTTGGCTTTTTTCCAAAGGGCAAAATCTTGCGGATTGCGTTTTTCGTCCTGACCTTCCAGCTCTCGGGTATTGGCAATCATTTCATCTATATTGCGACCGCTGAGTTTGCCGTATTTATCAATTTCGTTATTGTATTTGACTACGTCAAAATAGATGGAACCGTTGCTTTCGTAAGCATAGCCTTTATTTAAAATATCTTTGGTGGTTTCTATCTGTTCAATGATATGACCGGTAGCTGTCGGTTCTATATCGGGCGGTAAGTTATTGACCAAATCTAAAACCTTATGAAAATCAATGGTATATTGTTGCACAATTTCCATAGGTTCGAGCTTTTCCAAACGGGCTTTTTTTGAAATCTTGTCTTCTTGAGTATCGTCTTCCAAATGTCCGGCATCGGTGATATTTCGGACATAACGCACTTTATATCCCAAAAATTTTAGATAACGATAAATCACGTCAAAAGAAATAAAGGTGCGCACATTGCCCAAGTGCACATTGCTGTAAACCGTCGGTCCGCATACATACATACCAACATGTCCTTCTACCAAGGGTTTAAAGATTTCTTTTTGTTTGGTCAGCGAATTGTAAATTTTCAGTTCTTTATTCATTTTTATTATTGTTAAATCGTTGAATCGTATAATCGTTTAATTGATAATCCGTCAACCGGTGGCGTTTGACCGGTGTCAATCGTCAAACTATAAATTTGGTGTCGATATTGATATACCGCAAAAATTCTTTTTTGACTTCGGGTTCTTTAAACTTACCTGCATATTCGGCGGTCAGGGTTGATGAGGTGATGTCTTTGATGCCTCGTGAAACCAAACACATGTGTTTGGCATCGACTACACAAGCCACGTCTTCGGTGCCGAGTGCTTCTTGCATGGCTTTGACTATTTGCACCGTCAAACGCTCTTGCACTTGCGGACGGCGTGCAAAATAATCCACAATTCGATTAATTTTGGACAAGCCCAAAACCGTCCCGTTAGAAATATAAGCCACATGCGCTTTGCCAATAATCGGCAATAAATGATGCTCACAAGTGGAAAAAACACTGATGTCTCGCTCTACCAACATTTGTCCATATTTATATTTGTTTTCAAAAGAGGACAATTTGGGTAAATTATCGGGGTTTAAGCCTTTAAAGATTTCTTTGACATACATTTTTGCTACGCGCCTCGGGGTTCCACTCAAGCTGTCATCTTGCAAGTCGAGGCCTAAAATATCCAAAACTTCTATCATTTTAGATTCAATCAGTTGCATTTTTTCATCATCAGATAAACGGCTAGCATCTTTACGAACCGGTGTTTGAATAGTTGCAAATAAATGTTTAGGTTGTTTATTTTTGTTATTATCGGACATCATAATTTAAGTCTTTGACGAACAACAAAATTACAATATTTTTATAAATGAAAATCTTTGTTAACTTAAATAATATTTTTATTATTTTTAAGGCATCAAACCAAACGTCCAATTAATTCAAAAATAATAATATTGATGAAAAAGATTCAACCCAAAGATTTTAAGGTCAAACACGGCAAAAAGGTTAAAATAAACGATTTACCTACCAAATTTGATTTAGGTGCATCCAAAAAAGAAATAGAAGACGAATTGCGCAAAGTCCGCCGCAAAATTGCCGAAATCCAAACCAAAATATATGCAGCAGGCACACCGGCTGTTTATATTGGCATCCAAGGCATGGACACAGCGGGCAAAGACAGTTTGATTAGAGAAGTTTTTAAGGATATAAATCCCAGCGGCATAGAAGTGCACGATTTTAAAAAACCCACACCTTTGGAACATGCCCACGATTTTATTTGGCGGCACTATATCACTTTGCCCGAACGCGGCAAATTCGGTATTCATAATCGCACTCACTACGAAGATGTGCTTATTGCCCGTATTCATCCGCAATTGGTATTAAACCAAAAAATATACGGCATAGACAAACTCGAAGATATTGATAATAAATTTTGGAAAAAACGGTTTCGTCAAATACGTGATTTTGAACGCCTGCAGACCGAAAACGGCATGAAAATGTTTAAATTTTTCTTACATCTATCCAAAGAAGAACAAAAAAACCGTTTTTTACGCCGCATTCGTCGTGAAGACAAGCAGTGGAAATTTAATGCCGCCGACCTTAAAGAACGCGGCTATTGGGACGACTATCAAAAAGCTTATGAAGATGTGCTCAACGAAACCTCAACTTCACATGCGCCTTGGTATGTTATACCGGCTGACGATAAACCTACCGCCCGTTTGATAGTTGCCAAAATTTTATTAGACGAACTCAAAAAATTGCACGTGGATTTTCCCAAATTAAGCGACGAAGAAAAAGCAAAATTTGACAGTTATAAACAAGCTTTGGAAAATGAATGACAATTCGATAACAAAAGCTTGCTTTTTGTAATATTTATTTAATAATGAAACCACTAGCATACTATTAACAAATATTTAACTTTTTTTAATGTAAGTTTAATTACATTTGATACATTATAAATTAAAATTCATACTCATGAAAAAAATTACTACTTTATTATTTTTGTTGTTTGTGTCTTTTACACAGGCACAATTATTCTCTTCCGTCAGAACCAATGGCGGTGTTGATCACCATACAGCTTCCAGAACCGTAACGGATTGGCTGCATTATGATAATGGCTCAAATTATACTGCCTTTGGAGCTTCCAGCGGTTCTCATACCTTAGGTGCCTATATCAAATTGACTCAAAACTTATTGGCACCACATATCAATCGTCAAATAGAAGAAGTAAAATTTTATTTAGGCAATGATGCCACGAATATTACAGGAAATGTTACCGTTGAAATATATACTGATCCTACAGCTGCGCCGGCTTACACCGAAGACTTCCCTATGTCAGGCTTAACTGCCGGAGATTGGAATACGGTTACATTATCAACGCCTTTTAGTATAACCGGATCCGAATTATATATCGGTTATAAATTTACAGCTGCCGGTTATATTATCGGTGTAGACGACGGTTCTAACTATGTGCAAAATGTCAATTATTACACTTATGATGGCGGTGCTATGACATCATGGGACGGTGTAGCCGCTTATAATTTTAATTTACAAGCAGGTATTGGCGGTGCTACTGCCAACAATGATGCCGGCGTGTCAAATGTCGTTTATCAACCTATTATGATTGCAGGAACTTTTAATGTTGAAGCTACCATTACTAATTATGGTTCAACTACATTAAACAGTATTGATTTTAATTATCAAGTAAATGGCGGCACGGTTTATACGGACAACTTAACGGGGCTTAATCTTGCCAGCGGTCAAAGTACAACCGTAACGCATAGTGCGGCTTATAACTTAACTCCGGGCACCCATAATTTTGACGTTTACATCTCTAATTTTAACGGCAACGGTGCTGATGATATCGCAGCTAATGATCATTTTACTTTTACTATCAATGTGCCTTCTAACACTACTCAAAGATTGCCACTGTATGAAGAATTTACCAGTTCTACATGTAGTCCTTGTGCTACTTTTAACGGCTCTTATTTCTCACCTGCCTTTTTAAATAATAATACAGGTCATTATAGTTTAATAAAATATCAAATGAACTGGCCAGGCTCAGGAGATCCTTATTATACGGCAGAAGGTGGAACAAGAAGAGCTTTCTATGGCGTTAGCGCTGTACCTTCTTTGATGTTAGACGGAAGTGAAGATACTGCTTTTGACACTACTGTGTTACAAGCAGATTTAGATGCAGCTTACGCCAGTCCCGCTTATTTTGAAATGAATGCCGTACATACCATAGATCAAAACAGTCAAATGGTTTATGTTAATGTAAATATCAATCCGTTTTTGAACGGCTCATACACATTACATTGTGCAGTAGTCGAAAAAACAACTGTCGGAAATGTAGGTAACAATGGTGAAACCGAATTTCATAATGTGATGATGAAGATGGTACCGGATGCCAACGGGACTGTAGCTAATATGGCCATAGGGCAACCTTTAACCTTAAATTTACAAGCTTCTTTGTCCGGAACAAATATTGAAGATTGGTCTGACTTGGAAGTGGTTGTATTCTTACAAGACGACTCAAATAAAAAAGTCATGCAATCCACCGTATCGGCTGAAGACACTTCCGGAGCTGTAGATTCAATTGTTTTTAAAGATTTAAAATTATATCCTAATCCCACTCAAGGCCTATTAAATGTTAGTGGTGCTGCCAATATGAAATTAAGCATAATTGATGTCAAAGGGGTGGTTGTCTATCAATTTGACAATCTATCAAACCAACAACAAATTGATATCAGCGGTTTGTCCAATGGTGTTTATTTTGCAAAATTTGCAAAAAAAGACAAAAGTACTGTTCACAAATTGATAATATCTAAATAATTTTGACAATACATATATAATTTAAAAGCAGCTTTGAGAGCTGCTTTTAAATTATATTTATATTAAAAAATGTTTAAAAACTCTACATTTATTAATGTCTAACTTGTATAAAATACATTTTTAATAGTATTTATAATTTTATTAAAACAACAAATCCAGCACTATGAAAAACTTATTACTTTTTATTTTTCTTACTAGCATTTTTCAAATAAATGCACAGTTGCCTGTCAGTCAAACAGCAGAAAACAAAAACGTTGTTTTAGAAGAATTTACAGGCATTCATTGTCCTTATTGTCCTGATGGACACAAGCGGGCACAACAAATTTATGATACGCATCCAGATGATGTGGTTCTTATTAATATTCACACAGGAAGCTATGCCAACCCTTCAAGTGGTGAGCCGGATTTTAGAACCCCTTTTGGTTCTGCAATAGCAGGTCAGTCAAATTTAGCAGGCTACCCTGCCGGCACTATTAACAGACATTATTTTGGGCATTCACAAAGTGGTGCTCCTTCCGGCGCAACTGCTTTAGGTCGGGGGCAGTGGGCTTCTGATGCCAATACTATTTTAACCGAAGCTTCTTATGTAAACGTAGCCTTAGAAGCTACCATCGATGTTCAAACCAGAGAAATGACTATCAATGTAGAAGTTTATTATACGGGAGATAGTCCTCAAAATTCCAATTTTTTAAATGTAGCCTTGTTACAAAATAATGTTGAAGGCCCCCAAGCCGGCTCATCTTTAAATCCCGATCAAGTTTTACCCAATGGCAATTACAATCACATGCACATGTTACGTCATTTGATTACCGGACAATGGGGTGATGAAATTACAACTACAACCCAAGGCACATTAGTGCAAAAACAATATACATATATGCTACCTACTGACATCAATGGCGTTCCTTTGAATCTAGGTGACATTGAAATTGCCGCCTTTGTTGCAGAGGGACATCAAGAGATTATATCAGGTAGTCTGGGAACAATTAATTACACCAACTTACCTTATACTACCAATGTAGCATTAACGGATATATCAGTAACCGATAACATTTGTTCTCCTACGGCTTTATCACCTAAAATAACATTATATAATAATGGCTCCGAAACAATTACCGAAGTGCATTTTTCCTATAATGTCAATGGTGGAACCGATCAAACTTATATCTGGACCGGACAATTAAATTCCTTGGGTAGCACAATGGTAAACTTACCGGAATTCAACTTTGGTGTTAATGCCTCTAATACACTTAATGTAAATCTCACCTCTATAAATGGTAATCCTACAGATGAGAATAATAGTGATAATACTATTACGGTTAACTTTAACGAAACACCTTATGCCGGAGATGGCGCTGCTTATATTGTAACTATTGTTCAGGATCAATATGGATCTGAAACTACTTGGGCAATTTTAAATGAAAACAACGATGTTGTTAATCATGGAGGCCCATATAGCAACTTAAGCAATAGTGGTACATTAACTCATGAACATAATGTCTTATTAGACAGTGACGGATGTTATACTTTTGTTATTTTAGATAGTTACGGAGACGGAATTAACGGCGGGTATGGAAATGGTAGTTACAGCCTAAAGCAAGCTGATGGTACAGTAGTATTTACAGGAAACGGTGTTTTCACTTCGGAAGAGTCTAAATATTTTAATGTCAGTAATACCGCTGCCGTCAATTCAATTGCATTTGATAATCTTAAATTATATCCTAATCCCACTCAAGGTCTATTAAATGTTAGTGGTGCTGCCAATATGAAATTAAGCATCATTGATGTCAAAGGGGTGGTTGTTTATCAATTTGACCATTTATCAAACCAACAACAAATTGATATCAGCGGTTTGTCCAATGGTGTTTATTTTGCAAAATTTGAAAGAGATAACCAAGTAGATGTGCAAAAAATTGTAATGAATAAATAAGACAAAATTATCATTGATAAAAGAGCTTAAGTGCCGGAATTTTTCCGGCACTTTTTATTTAAAAAAATATTTGTATCTTTGGTAATCAAAACCTTTTTTCAAATGAAAAGAATAATTACATCAGTCTTTTTGTTAATAAATTTATTATTGTCTGCACAATTTACTTTATTTTATGATGAAGGTAATATGTCAGTAACTAACGGAGATATAGTTACTATAAGTGATAATAATATTACGTCACACTTTACTGTTACCAACACAAACATATCCGACATAAAATTAAAATTTGAGGTTTTAAATTTAATTAATACGGATGGAACAGAAATGATTCAATTATGTTTTGGAGTCAACGGCAATGGAAACTGTTACATAAATCCGCAAATTGGTGATATTCATTACGGAGGGGCCAATTTGGCTCCAAATGCTTCAACTCGCCATGGTGATATAGATTTTGTGCACTTTGATAATAATCAAAATCAAGGTTTTAATAATTACCCAAAAGATTATATTTTTAAAATTTCGGCATTAGACCCTAATAACAACGATGCCGAGTTAAGTAGTATTACCTTTACCTACCGCTACGATCCCGGTGCGGGTGCTATTAATACTTTTAACAAAAGTGACATTGTTATTTCCACGGCACACCGTCATACTATTATTATTGA
>Ga0256834_1000221_pt1 | contig 40915 bp, 48 predicted proteins | sample 4281140metaG_FD_190536 | JGI IMG/M metagenome (GOLD analysis project Ga0256834, IMG submission 190536) | Hydrothermal vent microbial communities from East Pacific Rise, Pacific Ocean - 4281-140 | ecosystem: Environmental > Aquatic > Marine > Hydrothermal vents | place: Pacific Ocean: East...
AATGCTATCTTTCCAGTTGGACTTATCGCAGCGGTGCCTACAGTAAGCCCAGCTTTTTTGATCACGCCTACTGGTTTTGGTACGGTGTATGAGTTTTATCAGGTTGTAGATGGTGCGGTGGGTGTTAGATTGATAAATAGAGACCTTATGATGGGTATAGGATATCGACCTTGGATAGGCGATGTTTTAGATGCCGATAGGCTTTTACTAGAAGATGTCACAACATTTACAATGCAAAAAGCTGGTGACATTATCAAGATACAGATCTGTGTTGAGAACAATAACTTTTTAGGTGAAGGGAGATACTCAGTATGCAAAGAAAAAGTCGTATTTTAAATAGGGGCGGTTTTGCTATGGTAGCAGCTGTCTTTTTGCTCATCCTTATCGCTTCGCTACTACTTCAGATGCTCTCTTCAACCGCTAAAAGTTCGCAGCAGAACATCAACACATACCTTAGTGAGCAAGCAGTACTGTTAGCATATGGGGCAACAGAGGATGCTATACTAACTATATCTGCAACTGATCCTAATGCTGGTTGTATTCAGAATACGGTTCGTACTTATCCAGAAAATAATCCTATTTTTAACATAACAACAACTATAAGATATATCTGGGCAAACAATACTGCCTTAGCAATCAACACACCAACAGGTGCTGGTTGCAGTAACTATATCGCTGATACTGCGGGAGTACAACCAGAAAATGAGCTTGTAAGCGCGATTAGTAGCGGTGCGGCCATGATAGATGTGAGAGTCGTTTCCAATAATGCTAATCTACAATTAACTGAAAATATAGTATTTTTTAAGAGAACTCTGCAGAAGCTATAGTGCATCTAAGTGTAGAAGATAGTACTAAGTTTAAACGGCTCAAGATCAAAGAGCCTCTTGAGCTTGCTATCTTGGCTCCACATAAGTACGAAGATAGGCGGTTGAAAAACTCTATAGAGCTAGATAGAGATCAGGCTATAGATGTGAGCATTAAAAGCATACACAAAGGAGCTACTCTAACAACCATAGAGCTCTACTCTCACAATTTAGAGATCGATCTAGAGGCTCTGCTGTTTAATCCAAAACCTTATATGTTACGAAGTTTTGTTGTTGGATCTAGAGCAATCTACTATGGGCGTATTGGTTTGACATATGGCAAGTACCAGATAGCTCACCCTCAACTACTAAAAGAGCACGGCTCTATAGTTGCAAAATATAAGAGTGCGCTTAGATCAGATGCTCTAAGTAGATTGATAAAAAAGCATATAACTAGAGAGTATCTCAATCTTGAGAAGTTGCCATCTAAGATTGTAGATACTCTGTTAAATATCCATTTTGCACTATCTATGCCTTCAGATGAGCACACTTCAGATGAGCTCTATGCGCTCAAATACACAGAACTTTTTATCTATCTAAGAGCACTTAAGAGAAGTAGGCGGTATTATGATGCTGTAGCACTAAACTCACCTTGGAGAGAGTGGGCGAAGAGACTACCTTTTAAGCTAACAGATGAACAGTTAAGTACTATAGTACAGATAGAGCAAGATCTAAGTAGATCTGTAGCAGCAAAAAGGATGGTAGTTGGTGATGTGGGCTCTGGTAAGACGATGGTGATGTTGGCATCTGCCTTGATGGCTCAGCCACATAGAAGCATCATCTTAGCACCAACTACACTTCTAGCCAATCAGCTCTATGAGGAGGCACAAACATATCTGATAGATCTTAAGATCACCCTTGTAACCTCAAAAAGCTCTAAAAATAGCTCACTACAGAGCTCAGATCTCATCATAGGTACACATGCTCTACTATATAAAGAGCTACCTCAAACAGCACTTATTATGGTAGATGAACAGCACCGTTTTGGAACAGCTCAGCGCAATAAACTCAACACTCTTGTGAGTGATGGATCTTTAAGAGCACACTATCTGCAGTTTTCTGCCACACCCATACCGCGAACACAAGCCATGATAGACTCTGCATACATAGATGTAAGCCTTATAACTACAACGCCATTTCAGAGAGATATAGAGACATCTATCATACACAGATCAGACTTTACAGCTCTTTTGAAACATATAGAGATTGAGATCTCACAGCATAGACAGGTGCTCTTGATCTATCCGCTTGTAGATGCTAGTGATGCTCTAGAGTACATGAGCTTAAATGAGGCGGCAGAGTTTTGGCAGAGTAGATTTAAGCATGTACATATCACACACGGCAAAGATAGAGACAAGGAGCAGGTTTTAGAGGAGTTTAGAGATAGTGGAGAGCTACTACTAGCTACAACAGTTGTTGAAGTGGGTATATCTCTACCTAGACTCTCTACAGTTGTCATAGTGGGTGCTGAGCGGTTAGGCTTGGCAACTCTTCATCAGTTGCGCGGGCGAGTAAGTAGAAATGGATTAAAAGGCTACTGTTATCTTTATACTAACCTCAAGCAGAGTAGCAGATTAGAGGAGTTTGTAAAGACTAAAAGCGGTTTTGATATAGCTACGCTAGATCTGCGCTATAGACAGAGTGGAGACATAGTGGGCGGTAGCATACAGAGCGGTAAAAAGTTCTTATGGGCAGATTTGAGTGAAGATGAGCAGATAGTAGCATCACTCCTTGAGCGAATCAAGGGTATCGCGTAACTTGGTGTCTAACTCAAAGAGCTCTTCTGTACGCTTAAGGTAAGCACTCAAGAGTACTTTTACATCGTTATCAGACTCTAGTAGAAAATCCTCTCTTATCTTCGACTCTATAAAGTCTGCAGATCTATCTTCAAGGTTGACTGTAAAGTTGATACGATTTATACGAAGCGTAATCTTTCTTGTCATGCTCTATTTAACCTAAGATACTCTCTATTTTACTAACAATCTGCTCAATCTCTTGATCTTTAGCTTCTATATCGGACTCTAGGGTGTCGATCTTATTGACATATGTCTCATTTTGAGCTTTAAGTGTTACGATATCTTCTCTCAACAGCTCTACCTCTTCTCTAGATCTTTGTAGATCTGCTACCAATGCAGAGACTTTGCTGCCTAACTTGTCCAATACATTGGTTGTTGGTTCGCTATTAAACATCGATCTATCTCCTTAAGTTATTGTTTGATGCAATTTTATCATAAATAGTGTGATAAAATTGCATCAATGAAAAAAAGATTTGAATTGGTATCAAAATATAAGAGTGCAGGCGATCAACCAGAGGCTATAAAAAGTCTTACAAAAAGCATACTAAGCGGCAATACTTATCAGACACTAGAGGGTGTAACTGGTAGTGGTAAAACTTTTACTATGGCAAATATCATAGAGAAGACTCAGCTTCCAACAATCATCATGACACACAACAAAACTTTAGCAGCTCAGCTCTATAGTGAGTTTAAGTCTTTTTTCCCAAATAACAAGGTTGAGTACTTCATAAGTTACTATGACTACTATCAGCCCGAAGCGTATATACCGCGCCAAGATCTGTTTATAGAAAAAGATAGCTCTATCAATGATGAGCTTGAGAGATTGCGCCTATCTACAACTGCTAACCTGTTGAGTTATGATGATGTCATAGTTGTAGCCTCTGTATCTGCTAACTACGGTCTTGGTGATCCAGAGGAGTACGCTAACATGGTGCAGGTATTGGAAGTTGGTGCAAATATAGATCAAAAACAGCTTCTTTTAAGATTGGTAGATATGGGCTATAGTAGAAACGACAACTACTTTGATGGCGGACATTTTAGAGTAAGTGGTGATGTTGTAGATATCTACCCTCCATACCTTGAAGATGAGGCGGTAAGGATAGAGTTTTTTGGTGATGATATCGAGAGTATCTACACATTTGAAGTTGTGGCAAATAAAAAGCTAGAGAGTAAGCAGAAAGTGACTATCTATGCTACTAGTCAATTTAGTGTTGGTAAAGAGAGACTCTCTATTGCCATAAAGCGAATTGAAGATGAGCTAGGAGAGAGACTAGATGAGCTTTTAAAAGCAGACAAGATAGTAGAGGCTCAAAGATTGCGTCAACGAACAGAGTTTGATCTTGAGATGTTACAGAGTGTGGGTATGTGTAAAGGGATAGAGAACTATTCACGGCATCTTACAGATAAGAAGCCAGGTGAGGCTCCATATACACTACTAGACTACTTTAACACAAAACATGATGAGTATCTAATCATAGTAGATGAGTCACATGTCTCACTTCCACAATTTCGAGGTATGTTTGCGGGAGACAGAAGTCGTAAAGAGGTCTTAGTAGAGCACGGCTTTAGACTTCCAAGCGCACTTGATAATCGCCCTTTAAAAGATCATGAGTTTATAAAAAAAGCTCCACACTATCTCTTTGTTTCAGCCACACCAGCTACTCTTGAGTTAGAGATGAGTGCAGTAAAAGCAGAGCAGATTATCCGTCCAACTGGGTTGTTGGATCCTATCATAAACATTGAGCCATCAGATAATCAGGTAGAAGATCTATATGATGAGATTCAAAAAACAGTAGCTCTTGGTGATAGAGTTCTTGTAACAACGCTCACTAAAAAGATGGCAGAGTCATTGACACAGTACTTAGCAGATCTTGGTGTGCGCATACAGTATTTACACTCAGACATAGATGCCATAGAGCGCAATCAGATCATAAGATCACTTCGTCGTGGAGACTTTGATGTGCTTGTTGGTATCAACCTACTTAGAGAGGGATTAGATCTACCAGAGGTAAGCTTTGTGGCTATTTTAGATGCAGACAAAGAGGGATTTTTACGCTCAGAGACAGCACTTGTGCAGACCATAGGCAGAGCGGCTAGAAATGAGCACGGCAGAGTGATACTCTATGCCAACAAGATAACGGGCTCTATGAAGCGCGCTATAGATATAACCAACCATAGACGAGAGCTACAGATTGAGCACAATAAAAAATATAACATTACACCTAAGACGGTAAGTAGAGTTTTAGATAGTGATCTTAAAGTAGAAGATCATGGCGAGTTGTATAGAAAAACTAAAAAGATGGATAAGCTACCAGCCGCAGAGAGACAGAAGATCTTAAAAGAGCTAAATGCTAGAATGAAGCAGGCTGCTAAGATGTTGGAGTTTGAAGAGGCAGCACGGCTTAGAGATGAGATAGCAAAAATCAAAAAGCTCTAATGAAAAAGTGGTTATAATCTATCTTAAAAAAAGGTGTTGATTGATGCTTGTAGCTCCTAGTATACTCTCTGCTGACTTTGGGAAGTTGGGTGATGAGGTTAGAGCCATCTGTGAGGCTGGTTGTGACGCTGTTCATGTAGATGTGATGGATGGGCATTTTGTGCCAAATATGACCATGGGACCTGTGGTAGTTAGTGCAGTTGCTGCTGCGGCTACCGCACCTCTTGATATACATCTTATGGTTGAGAACAACACTTTTTTTGTAGATCTTTTTGCACCCCTTAAACCACGATACATATCGTTTCACATAGAAGAGGAGAGGCATCCTCATAGATTAGCACAGTACATCAAGAGCAGAGGCATATCTCCAGCTATAGTGCTTAACCCTCACACACCACCACAAGCCATAGAGTTACTCTTGCCATATGTTGATATGGTGCTTGTTATGAGTGTCAATCCAGGCTTTGCTGCTCAGAGCTTTATAGATGTTTATGATAAGATTAAAGTGTTGAAGAGGATGATAGAAGAGGTAAATCCAGAATGTCTCATAGAGGTAGATGGCGGAGTAAATGATCAAAACATAGCCTCTTTGGCTAAAGTGGGTGTAGATATGTGTGTGGCAGGCAGTTTTGTTTTTAAGCATAAAGATGGCTACAGAAGCGCTATAGAGTCACTAAAGAGTGCTTGTGAGAGTTAAGATATGTGGTATAACTTCACTCAAAGATGCACTTAGCGCGGTTGAGAGTGGAGCAGATGCGTTGGGGTTTGTCTTTTATGAGAAGTCACCACGATATATAGATCCAGATCTTGCTAAAGAGATAACAGATCTTCTACCACCATTTGTTCAAAGAGTAGGGCTATTTGTAGATGTTGATGCAGCTCACATAGATAGGGTGTGTAAGGAGTCTGGCATGACACTAGCACAGATCCATTTTGAAGCGTCTAAAGCTCTATACGATACTCTTAAAACACCATACCTTAGAGTAGTTCGTGCTAAGATAGCTAGTGATGTTGCAAGACATGCGGACTCATATAAGATCGTAGATGCCTATTGTGCAGAGTATGGTGGAGTTGGCAAGAGACTCAATCTTGACTGGTTTAAGGGTGTAGATTGCTCTAAGATTATCTTAGCAGGCGGGCTTGATCTAGACAATCTTAAAGAGGCAGCAGAGTTTGGTTTTTATGCGCTTGATGTTAGTAGTGGAGTAGAGATAGCAAAAGGTGTTAAAGATAGTGCTAAAGTGAAGAGTTTTATAAGTAGAGCAAAGGCGTGTTAGAGTACAAAGATCTACCGCAAAACTTATGTAATGGCATCTATACAGATGAGCTAACCGCGCTCTATAAACAAGACGCACTCTTAACATTGGAGCTACTTAGTGCGCAGGGTCTGCAGATGGTTAAGAAAGATGCTCTATATCTGCCTGCTAATTGTTTAGAGTCTATAAGTCAGAGTAGATTTTGTATTGTTGACATAGAGACTAATGGCTCAAAAACATCTACTCATCAGATCATAGAGATAGGTGCTGTTAGAGTGGAGGGGCTTAAGGTTGTAGATAGGTATGAATCTTTTGTAAAGTGCAGTAAGATTTCGCCACATATTACACAGATTACAGGCATAAGCACAGATGATACGGAAAATGCTCCATCTATGCAGGATGTTATGAGTGAATTTAGACTTTTTTTAGGATCTGATCTATTTGTAGGACATGATGTAAAGTTTGATTATAGCTTTATATCTGCTATGATGTTAAGATCTTCATTACCACCTCTTCTAAACCTAAGACTATGTACTATAGCCCTAGCTGAGCGCACCATAAGCTCTTACAGGTACGGTCTATTGTATCTAAACCAGTCTCTAAATCTACATCAAGATGCCATACACCACCGTGCACTATCAGATGCTCTAACAACTGCGGAGTTATTTAAAAAGATAGTTCAAAATCTACCTCAAGATATCTATAGTGTAGCGGAGTTGTTGGAGTTTAGTGCAAGTGCCTCACGACTAAAACGACCAAAATTTGCTCATCTAGAAGAAGATAGCCAATAATTTAGATAAAATTGCGTTTATGATTGATATAGACAATAGAGCAGAGCTTGATGTATCGTTTAGTATGATTAAGAAGATTGCTACAGATATGAGTAGTAAAGAGATAGAACTTTTAATCTGCAATAAAGAGCAGATGCGCTCTATCAATACTGCCCAAAGAGGTATAGATAGTGCTACTGATGTGCTGAGCTTTCCGTATGAGTCATCACCTCTTGCACCTTTAGGCTCTATTGTGATATGTGCTGATTATGTGAGAAGTGTTGCATCAGATCTTGGACATAGAGCAGATGATGAGGTAGCTATACTTTTTATACACGGAGTACTGCATCTATTGGGGTTTGATCATGAGAGTGATAGTGGGCAGATGCACACTAAGGAGCTAGAGCTCATACGCAGATACAACCTACCGCTTAGTCTGATAGATAGAGCAAATTAGAGGATTGATATGGAATTTATAATATTTATAGTAGCCATGGGTGCGCTTATATATGGTGCTGATTTTATCATAAAAGAGTCTGAGCGCATAGCTCTGCATTTTAATATATCTCACTTTGTCATAGGCGCAACACTGATAGGTTTTGGTACATCATTGCCTGAGATGGCAGCCTCTATGATGGCAAGCTCACAGGGCAAAAGCGATATGGCAGTTGCCAATGTTGTAGGTAGTGTTATTTTTAATATCACACTCGTTTTAGGGTTTGTGTTTATACTCTCTAAATCTTTAAAGCCTAAAAGAGATCTATTTGGTAAAGATAGTGCGTGGGTAGTTGTGCCCGTAGTTGTATTTTTGCTTGTAAGTTATGATGGTGTGATTGGGCGTGTTGATGGTTTTATATTTCTTTTTATGATGGTAGCTTATCTGCTCTATCTGTTTGGTGCAGACAAAGATGATATAGCAGGTGAGATAGATGAGAGCCTCATAGGTGCAAAATTTGCTTGGGGCAAGAGTGTAGTGCTATTACTTATTGGGTTTGCTTTGACTATAGGTGGGGCACATTTTGTAGTTGAGAGCGGGAGTGAGATAGCTAGATCATTTGGTGTGAGCGAGTGGATTATAGGGCTTCTTCTTATCTCACTTGGTACATCGCTACCAGAGCTAGTAGTCTCACTAGTTGCTCTTAAAAAAGGCAGTGCTGATCTAAGTATAGGTAACATCATAGGTTCTAATGTGGCAAATTTTGCGATGGTCTTAGGTGGAGCATCACTCATAGCTCCGCTATCGATGAGTAGTGAGGGCGGTTTTGATATCCTTTTGATGGTAGCAGCATCTTTAACACTACTCTTTATCTTGGCAAATCGCCTCTACAATCGTGCTGGAGGCATACTGTTATTTATGTTGCTAGCCATATTTTTACAGAACGCCTTAGCCTAACTATTGACTTATGTACCAGATGGTACTATAATACATCTATGAAAAATAGCATAGGTAGACCAAGATCATTTAATGAGCAAGAGGTTCTTCAAAAGGCTATGGAGTATTTTTGGGAACATGGATATGATAGGTCTTCACTAAGCGTACTTCTAAATGCTATGGGTATTAAAAAAAGCAGTTTTTATCAGACATTTCAGAGTAAAGAGCATCTATTTCGTCTCTGTTTAGAGCTATATACCAAGATGGGTAGTGAGTATCTGGCTACTTTGGTTGATGAGAAGGGAGAGAAGGGTGTTCTTCTCTATATTGTCTACTCAACCATGGAGGAGTTGCGCCATACAGGTAGAGCTAAAGGGTGTTTGCTGATGAACTCTGGAAGTGAGTGTTATATAAGTCATCCACACTTTAACGAGCTTATACACTATGAGTTTACAGTATTTCAGAAACTTTTTCGCAAACTGATAGATGAAGCTCAAAAAAAAGGTGATATAAAAAATCAGACTTCATCAAGAGTGCTCGGTAGTATCTATCAGAGTCTAATAAATGGGCTTGTTCAGATGATACAAGTTGGTGCTCAAACAGAGGAGCTAGAAGCTGTTGTAAAACACATAGAGGATCTTTTAGAGTAGTTTTTTTATGTTTATTTTAGTACCGATTGGTACAGAAAGGAGGTTAATTTTAGTTCAAGGTGTGCAGAGGCACTAATAGATTTATTGTATGAAGGAATAAGATGAAAATATTGAGAAAAGTAACATTGATAGCGGCTCTATCTTCAACTCTATTGGCTACAAGTGTGGCGCTAATTGAGACTGTATCGGTCAAGGACGCTACTGGTGATGTGGCAAAAGTTTACAGCGAGATGAATGCATCTTGGAAAATGGTACCAAATGCTATGAAGCTCTATTCGAACAATCCTGAGATATTAAGACATAAGTGGGACTCATTTAAGCTTAATGATAAATATGAGAGCATTGATGCTAAATTGCAATCTATGATTAGAATGCTAATCTCTGTAAATCATGAGTGCAACTACTGCATAGGTTTTAATGAAGGATTTTTGATCAATGTGCTTAAAGTTCCAGCAGCAGATGTGATGGCGATGAAGAAAGATCCATCTCTAGCTCCACTAAACAGAAAACAAAAAGCCCTCTTACTCTTTGTTTTAAAAGCTACTGAGAAGTCAAAAAGTGTAACATCAGCAGATATATCAGAGCTTAAAAAATTAGGCTGGAGTGATGCAGAGATATTTTTTGCAACCAACTATGCAGCCCAGATGGTAGCTAGTGATATACTTCTAAATGCCTTTAAGGTAGAGATAGACTATTAGGTGTCTATCTCACCTCTCTTTTTGGCTTTGAAGAGAATAGGTGTTCCTTCAAAGTCAAATGACTCTCTTAGCTGATTTGTTAAGTAGCGTCTATAGGTAAAGTGCAGACCTTTTGGTTTGTTCATAATGAGTGCTATCTGTGGAGGTCTTGTAGCGTACTGAGTAGCGTAGTAGATGCGTATCATCTGCCCATTCATAGATGGCAGGTTGTGTTTGCGCATCGCAAATTTTAGTCTATCATTAAGCTTGGATGTTGTGATACGCTGAGAGTAAGCACGGTTGACTTTATCTATGAGTTCAAAGAGTCTGTGTACTCTTTTATTTGTAAGCGCTGAGATGGTTATAAGTGGTGCATAGTGTAGAAATTTGAAACGGTGACGAATCTCATCTTCTATCTTTTTGTACTCACTTCTATCTACTAGGTCCCACTTGTTGAGCACAATAATACAAGCTAGTCTATTGTCATCAATGAGACCAGCTATCTTCTCGTCTAGTTCGCGAAATGGCTCTGAAGCATCTAGTATAAGAAGTGCCATGTTAGATCTATCTAGCTGGATTTTTGTGCGATATAGAGCATACTTTTCAATACCCTCAATCTTGCCGCGTCGCCTAATCCCTGCCGTATCTATAAAAGTAATAGTACCATCGTTATGCTCTATAGTCTCATCTATAGGGTCTATGGTAGTGCCAGCAACTGAGCTAACTACTGAACGCTCATGCCCTAGCAGAGCATTTAGAAGTGAGCTTTTACCAACATTGACGCGACCTATGATCGCTATATTGATATGATTGTCATCTTCAGTCTGTTCGCGCATATTGTCATTTTCATCAAAAATTGACTCATCTTCATCATCAAAATTTTCTAAAAATAGGTCAAAATCACCACTATCTTCTTGAGTATTATCTATATCTGGTGTCTGAGGTGTAGAGTCAGGTAGTTTTGCTGCTATCCACTCAAGGAGTGGATTGATTGAGCGGTTGTGTGAGACTGAGATACCAAAGATATCTTTGGCACCAAACTCATAAAACTCCCACACTTTTGTTAGCATACCATCGTTGTCTATTTTGTTTATGACAAGAGCTACACTCTTGCCAAGCGATTCAAGCTCATAAAATATCCTCTTGTCTTCATCTTCTGGAATGCTTTTGCCATCAACCATATAGATGATGATATCTGCCTCTTTAGCTGCTTTTAGTGACATCTGTCTCACTTTATCAAACAGCTCATTTCCAGCATCAAGTCCACCAGTATCGATCAGCTCTACCTCTTTATCTAAGATAGTAGCAGTTCTAAACTTGATATCTCTTGTTGTGCCTGAGACCTCTGAGGTGATGGCATCACGCTCTTTTAATAGACGGTTAAAAAATGAGCTTTTGCCGACATTTGGACGACCGATAATTGCTAGTTTTTTCATCAAAATGGCTTAACTATCACCATAATGACGATAACTATGAGTAAAATAGTTGGTACCTCATTGTAGTATCTGAAAAATTTGCTACTTTTAGTGCATCTATCTTCTAGTAGCTGTTTTCTAAAGTGCCCTAGTGAGAAGTGGTACGCTACAAGAAGTGCTACAAGTGTCAGTTTGAGGTGTAGCCATCCGCCCGTACCAAATAGTCCGCTATTTTGCATTAGAAGTGAAGCACCAGAGAGAAGTGTAAGCCATAGAGCAGGCACGCCTATATATTTGTATAGCTTCTCTTCTTGAACTTTTACTACTCCGATAAAGCCACTATTGTCCCTATTTTCTACATGGTAGATAAACAGTCTTGGCAGATAAAACAGCATCGCCATCCAACTTACAAAGCTCACTATGTGTAGAGCTACAATCCATTCGTACATATAAACCCTTTAAAAATCTCTCTCTATATAAAACATGTTATAGTTGGAGCCACCTCGTTTAACACCATTGATAAGCCCATAAGCTCCAGAACGGTGTTTGAGTGCGTAACCCACATAAGTTCTGTTAAGCAGATTGTAACCAATAAGCTCACCGATATCAAGATCTAGCGATATCTCAAGGTAGTTTAGCGCATAGGAGTTGTTATCATTCTCACTTTGTGCTTCTAACTCCTCTACATAAGGTATATTTGAAGCATAAGAGATACCATCACCTAAGCCTATGCGAAACATATATAAGTGATAGTATAGCTTAAGATACAGTGTCATCTCATGAAAATCATCTCTATACCCATTTTCAAGAAATCTATTGACACCACCTTTGAGCCAGAGCTGTAGCCCATAAAAATTACTATCAATCAACATACCACCCTCTACGCCTACAACTGCTGTGTTGGATGGGTGTGCAGATGGTTGCATCGAGATAATTTCACCTAGATCATTCTGATCTGATTTGCCATAAGCTATGCGTAGTGAGAACTCATCTTGAGCTATTGCTGGTAGTGTGATTAGTAGAAGTGTAATGCAGAAGCGCGCAAAGTTGCCGCTCCCTCTTAGCAATTAGGCCTCCTCAGCTAGTTCTAGGTTTTTTAATCCTTTGCCACGATGTGATTTGATCTTATCATGAAGTCTTCTTAGTGCCTTGTTGGCACGATCTATGGCTATATCTATAGCAGCTTCAAGGCTTTGGTCATTTTGTTGAATAACAACTGGAGATTGATGTGCTATGTGGATGTCAAACTCAATTGAGACATCTTTTTTCTCTTTAGCGATGGTAGCATTGATAGTTGTTATATCTAGATTGTACTTCATAAATTGTGCTTTAGCTGTATCTATATGTGTGCGAATCCTATCTGTTAGGACGATATCTTTAGTTCTTATTGGTGTGTTCATAGTGTATCCTTTGGTTAAAATTAATGTAATAGTAGTAGTATACCAACAATTTATTTAATAGCACAACTAAAATCTTGCTCTATATTGATCTATGTTAGATATTTGATGATATTTTTATAAGTAGCGTTTCAAAATCCATCGATAATAGACAGCAGCTACCATAAATCCAACCCCTATGAGCAGGGCTATAGACTCTAAAGAGTAGCTCAATGAAGCAAGAACTCCAATACCCAGTGATGTAAGAGCCGCACTGATTAAAAATAGCATGTCATTGTATGCTATGACTCTACCATAATATTTTTCATCAATATTGTGTTGTAGTAGTGTGTATGTGTATGACCATAAAATAGTAGTAAAAAACCCAACCAGTACGCTAGCTAAAAGAGATAGATAGAAGTTGCTCATAACAGCTGCCCAGATCCATATACAGATAGCTTGCATCGTAAAGAGTAGTATAACTCTGCGGTTATTTATCCAGCCTCCAAGAAGTATTGGACCCATCATGAGCCCAAATGCTCTAGCAGCATGCATCAGTCCAAGCGCTAAAGGTATGGCTATGATGTGTGAGTAGTATTGATCTACCATCAGAGCTACTAGAGCATCAAACGCACTCAGTCCTACAAAAGCATGCAAAAACATAAGATGTAACGCAAGTGGATTACCTTTTATGTAAATAAAAGCATCTCTCATAGTCTCTAGTAGAGTCTGTGTGCTTTTTGTGACAATAACTTTAAATTCTGTTTTATATAGCAGGTAGAGACAGATCACAAACAGAGCCGCATCCAGTATAAACGCTATTTTAACCCCCATCAAAAAGACAACTACCCCACTTACGCCCATACCAGCTGTATATGCTGTAGACCAGATGATAGAGTGTATCTCATTGGCTTGTTGGAGCTTTTTGCCACTTACTATCTTTGGTAGCAGAGACATCTGGGCAGAGAAGTAGAAGCTAGCAGCTCCCATACGGATAAACACAAGTATAAATAGAAGCCATATGTGAGATAGATTGTCTACTAAAAGCAGTAGAGTTGTTGCTACTATCTCGATAGCAAGAAGTGTTAGCATGAGTCGTTTTGGCTGAACTCTATCTATGATAGATCCAGAAAATGGTGCCTGAATGACTCCAGCTATAAAGTGTAGTGATGCCACAGTAGCCACAATCAGTGCGGATACGCTCAGTTGTAGTAGAAGTGTATATATAGCCACGCTACTAAACCAAGCTGCAAAATATGAGATAGATTGGATAATCGAGAGCCTTTTTAATAGAGGTTCAGATTTTAATAGTTCAATATACTGTTTCATAGGCGCAATCCTAACATATATTTTTAGATATAATAACACCCAATTTTTATGAGGCAAGGATACATATGAGACTACTTACTGGAGTTCAAGCGTCTGGAGACCTACATATAGGCAACTATTTTGGCTCTATTAAGGCGATGGTAGACGCACAAAATAGAGATGATGTGTTGATATTTATCGCCAACTACCACGCTATGACAACAGTGCAAGATGGTGATAGGTTGCGCTCTTTAACACGCCAAACAGCCATCGATTTTCTAAGTCTTGGCATAGATCCAGATAGATCTACTCTGTGGGTTCAGAGTGATGTCAAAGATGTACTGGAGCTCTACTGGATACTATCCTCATACACACCAATGGGTCTGTTAGAGAGAGCTCATAGCTATAAAGATAAGAGCGCAAAAGGGATTAGTGCTTCTCACTCTCTCTTCTCATACCCTGTCTTGATGGCAGCAGATATACTACTTTTTAACTCTGATATTATCCCTGTAGGAAAAGATCAGATCCAACATGTAGAGATAGCACGCGATATAGCCATAAAGTTCAATAACGCTCATGGAGACATACTGCGTATTCCAGAGTTTAGAGTAGATAGCAGTGTGGCTACGGTACCTGGCATAGATGGTGCTAAAATGAGTAAGAGTTATGGCAATACTATAAACATATTTGATGAGCCAAAAAAGCGCCTTAAGAGCATCAAAAAGATAGTTACAGAAGTGGTGCCACTTGAGGAGCCAAAAGAGTTTGAAGGGTGTAATGTCTACAATATAGCCAGACTGTTTTTAGATAAAGAAGAGCTTCGAGACCTTCAAGCTAGATACAAGACGGGTTTAGAAGGTCATGGGCACTTTAAGCTCTATTTGGCAGATGTGATAGAGAGCTATTTTGCTCCATTTGTAGAAAAAAGAGAGTACTACCTGAGCCATCTTGATGAGGTAGATGCCATCTTGCACAATGGTGCAAAAAAGGCCAAAGAGATATCTGCTAAAACCATGCAGAAGGTTAAAGAGGTAGTTGGTATTTAAGTAATATCTGTTATACTAATGCAAATTTTATGGAGTAGGTAGATGAGTAGAGCGATAGATAAGTTCTCTTTATGGGTCGATTTTATTGAGAGAGATTTTATACAAAATGATCTTGCTAAGTTAATTGTAAAACATGATCTTGGTGGTGCTACAAGTAATCCTGCAATCTTTAAAGATGCCATATTGAAGTCACTAGCATACAAAGATCAACTAAAAACAGTGGAGCACTTGAGTGCAAAAGAGAAGTATGAGGCTTTAGCCATTGAAGACATCAGAGCAGCAGCAGATCTATTTAAAGAGATCTATAGACAAAGTGGTAGTAGTGATGGATTTGTGAGTATTGAGGTAGATCCCATGTTGTGTGATGACGCTAAAGCTACAGTTGATGAAGGCAGAAGACTTTTTAAAGCTATAGACAGAGACAATGTTATGATCAAGATACCAGCCACCAAAGCTGGGTTTGAGGCGATGTTTGAGCTCTCAAAATTATCTATCCCCATTAACGCAACTCTGATATTCTCTAAAGAACAAGCTCTTAGTTGCTTAGACGCATTTAAGCGCGCAAAAGAGCAGAGTGGCAAGAGCGTTAGTAGCGTAATTAGTGTGTTTGTTAGTAGATTTGATAGAAAATTAGACCCTATGCTTAAGCAGCACAGCATAGCACCAGCTCTTACTGGTATCTATAATGCATCTGCTATCTATAGTGCGGTCAATAGAGATGGTTTTAGTGAGTGTAGAGTGCTATTTGCATCAACTGGTGTCAAAGATGATAGTCTTGAGCCATCTTACTACATAGAGGCTCTCTTGGCTGCTCATAGCGTCAACACAGCACCGCTTCACAGCATAGAGAGTTTTACAGAGAAAAAGAGCATAGATGCTCTATTGCCAATAGACAGCTCTACGATAGAGCAGCACTTTGCTAAACTAAAAGAGGTTGGTATCGATATGAGAGAGATTGAAGATGAGCTTATGCGTGATGCTACTGCCGCGTTCAAAGTAGCATTTAGACAAATTTTAGATGAATTGGAGTAGATGATGACACAAGAAGAGATAAAACATTTTAATGTTGATGAGTTGACTTACGAGACACTCAATAAGATGCGTGTATACTTAAAGAGAATGTTAGAAGTTGGGGGCTCAGACCTACATATCAAGGCGAACTCACTTATTAGAGCTAGAATCAATGGTGAAATTACGCCACTTAGTGGTGATATTTTATCTAAAGAGGATGCTTTAACATTTGCAAAAGAGCTCTTGAGATCTAGATTTGTTGAGCTTGTTGAGGAGAAAGAGGTTGACCTTGTTTATGTCTATGATGAAAATACAAGATTTAGGGTCAATATCTTTTTTCAGATGGATGGTGTCTCTGCTGTTTTCCGTGTTATTCCTGTAAAAATTATGTCTATTGATGAGTTGAGATTACCAAAAATAATACATAAATTTACTAGAATGGAGCGCGGTATTGTTCTTGTTACAGGTGTAACTGGTTCTGGTAAATCAACCACACTAGCAGCAATTATCAATGAGATAAACTGGACAAGACGCAAACACATAGTAACCATTGAAGACCCTATAGAGTTTGTTCATAAAGATAGAAAGTGTATCGTTAACCAAAGAAGTGTAGGTCAAGATACTAAGAGTTTTTCTAGAGCTTTAAGAGCAGTATTGCGTGAAGATCCAGATATCATACTAGTTGGTGAGATGCGTGATATTGAGACCGTAGAGACTGCACTTTTAGCAGCAGATTCTGGTCACTTAGTCTTCTCAACTCTACACACACTAGATGCAAAAGAGACCATCAATAGAATAGTATCTATGTTTCCAACTGAAGAGCAAAATAGAGTTAGAATGACACTAGGTTCAGTACTAGAGGGTGTTGTATCACAGCGTCTTATACCATCTGTAGATGGCAAAAGGGTAGCGGCTTTAGAGGTTTTGGTTAAGACTCCACGCATTGAGCAACTCATATATGAAGGTCGTGACTCTGAGATAAAAGATGCCATAGAAGAGGGTAAAGAGATATATGGATCTCAAAGCTTTGATCAAGGTATCTTGGATCTATGGAAAGCAAAAAAGATATCTACAGAGGAGGCGTTTAAGTATGCTACTTCTCCAGCAGACTTAAAGTTAAAAATGCAAGGTCTATCAGCACAAATCAATAAAAAAGGCGGCTCTAGTCAAGAGAGCGCTAGTGAGACTAAGTCACAATTTCACGATGATGAGATTTTTGAGATCAAGTAGATTTAAACATTACACGCTATAATGTCGTCTATTTTTTATGAAGGATCAAAATATGTTAGAAGGTATCGTTAGAGAGAGTATCGGCAAAAGTTCAACAAAGGCTCTTCGCCGAGATGGTTATCTAGTTGCAAATGTGTATGGTAAGGGTTTAGAGAATATCCATGCCGCATTTAAGATGAATGAGTTTATACGCACAGTGCGCAAGAAGGATACATTGACATTTACTATCAAGCTTGGTAGTAGTGAGCTTGATGTTGTAGTACAATCTTATGAGTCACACCCAGTGAGTGGTAACTTGTTGCATGTTGACTTAATGGTTGCACAAAAGGGTGTAGTTACACACTACCATGTCCCTATACAGACACAAGGCACACCTATAGGTCTTAAAAACAAAGGCATGCTCTATGTAGCAAAAAAACGCCTTAGAGTTAAAGGGGCTATTGAGTCTATTCCTCACAAGATAGAGATAGATATATCAGCTCTTGATCTAGGAGATTCAGTGCTTATTAGAGATCTAAGTGCAACTGATGGATATAGATTTACAGACTCTGATCGTGTATCAGTGTTAAGTATCATCAAAGCGAAATAGATTTGTTAGTTGTAGGGCTTGGTAACCCCGGCTCTACATACGAGCAGACTAGACACAACATAGGCTTTATGGTTATTGACGAGCTTCTTCGTCGCCACACTCACACAGAACTTACCAATAGACTCTTTAGAGGCAAGCTCTATAAAACTTCCAATTTTTACCTGCTTAAACCAGACACTTTTATGAATTTGAGTGGCGAATCTGTAGCGAGCATAGTCTCTTTTTTTAAGATAGAGCATGTGGTTGTTGTACATGATGATCTTGATCTGCCATTTGGAACCATAAAGTTTAAAGTTGGTGGTGGACATGGCGGTCATAATGGCTTAAAATCCATAGATCTCAAGATAGGTAAAGAGTATGAGAGAGTGCGCATAGGCATATCACGCCCAGATAGAAGCTCAGAAGTTAGCAGCTATGTTCTAAGTCCATTTACCCCCTCTCAAACAACCCATCTTAACTCTATCATCACACATGCTTCAGATGCCATAGAGGCTATGAGTAGCGAAGAGATATCGACTATAGCATCGCGTTTTACAAAAAAAGAGAGCTTATGATAGCATTTTGGTATATAACAAAACTCTATCTTAAGTACTTTATTATTATACTATCTGCACTCACCTTTTTTATGGTTGGATTTGACTACTTGAGTAACTCAGACAAACTCACTCACTCCGCAAATCTAACTCTTCTATATCTGCTCTATAAGCTACTATTTGCCATTGATATGATGTTGCCTTTATCGCTTATATTTGCTATGATATCTACTAAAATCCACCTTATAAACTCCAACGCTCTTGTGGCATTCTACTCACTTGGTCTTAGTAAGATAGATATATTAAGACCATTTGTTGTAGTGTCTGTATCTATTACTCTAGTCTATATAGCCCTACATGCCACACCATTTGCCAAAGCGGATGAGTACTCTAATAATATCCGCTCAAGTGCATCAATCCTTAAGCCAACATCAAAACTATTTTTCACATATCAAGAGTACTATATCTATTTTGGAAAGCTATATCCGCTACAAGATAGAGCAGAAGATATCCGTATATTTAAGTTTAAAAATGACTCTTTAACAGAGGTGTTGGTCTCAGATGAGGCGTATTATAGGGATGATAGTTGGCATATTAGTAGAGCTAGCTTGCTACATAAACCAGAGATTTTAGCTCTTGATGCGGAGGGCATAGTGTTTACTAATGAGAGCTCATTAAGGATGCTAGATGGGTTTAAACCAACCATATTAGATCAGGTCTATGAGGGTAAAGTGAACTATACTATTGTAGATGCACTTGAGGCTCTAAGATTGCTTAGTCGCGAAAATATCAATGTCGATAAGATTAAAAGTGCACTATATCGCATCTTTGCCTCACCATTTTTTGTTCCAAGTTTGATTGTTATTATGTTTTTTATGGTGCCTATTAGTTCAAGATTTTTAAATGTAACTCTTTTTAGTTTTGCTGCTATAGTGCTTACTATTGTTGTCTGGTCTATTTTATTTGTATTGACAGAGTTGTCAAATAACAAGACAATCTCTAGTGAAATTGGTATACTTCTACCAGCATTTATATTAGTATCAATAGCACTATATGAGTGGTACAAAGAGAGATATAAACAGAAAAAGGTTAAGACATGATAGACTACAATCAGATTGCTCAGAAGTATGGTACACCACTATATCTGTATGATTTTGATCACTTTACAGCTCAGTATGAGAAGCTAAAAGATGCATTTAGGGCTAGAAAATCTATCTTAGCCTATGCGGTTAAAGCTTCATCAAATCTTAGTATAATTAAACACTTTGCATCACTTGGTGCTGGGGCAGATTGTGTATCTATAGGTGAGGTGAGGCGCGCGCTATTAGCGGGTGTCCCAAAGTATAAGATCATCTTTAGTGGAGTTGGCAAGCGTGATGATGAGATAGCTGAAGCGATTTGTAGTGATATACTCTATATCAATGTTGAGAGTAGCGCGGAGCTAGATCGCATAGAGCTGATAGCTAAGAGAGTAGATAGATCTGTGAGAATTAGCATTAGAGTCAATCCAAACATAGATCCAAAGACACACCCGTATATCTCAACAGGGTTACATTCCAATAAGTTTGGAGTTGATTTAGATAGTGCTAAGAGGATGTATATTCAGGCAAATAGTTCTCAACATCTAGAGCCAGTTGGTATACATTTTCATATAGGCTCGCAACTAACTGAACTTGAGCCCATAAGAGACTCTGCTATCATAGTTGCAGATCTTGTGCGTTCACTACGCTCTGCTATTGGGCTTGAGCTGAAGTTTTTTGATGTTGGTGGTGGTCTTGGTGTGCAGTATAGTGATGAGAAGATTATAGATCCAGTGGAGTATGCACAAGCTATTTTATCAACCTTGAGTGGCTTGGATCTAACTATCATATGTGAACCAGGGCGTTTTTTGAGTGCTAATGCTGGCTATTTTTTAACAAGAGTGCTCTATGAGAAGAGTAACTCTGATAAGAGATTTATCATAGTTGATGGCGCGATGAATGATCTATTGCGCCCAAGTCTATATGGTGCATACCATAGCATAACACACTTTAAAGAGGCAGATGAAAAAGTGGGTGTTGCAGATGTTGTAGGACCTGTATGTGAGAGCGGAGACTTTTTGGCTAAAGATATAGAGTTGCCATATTTTCAACATAATGATCTTATACTTATCAACAGTGCAGGAGCGTATGGATTTGGCATGAGTAGCAACTACAATACACGCAATAGATGCGCCGAAGTAGCTATAAGTCATGGTAGAGATAGACTTATAAGAAGGCGTGAAAGTTTTGATGATCAGATAGCCCTAGAGAGAGAGTTTATCTCCTAATTTGTCGCGCTGTCTCTATCTAAACATAAGCATCATTCTGCGCACAAATAGAGCTATGAGCGCTACTGCTAAGATCTTGAAGTCTAGTTCACTTGCACTATGAAGTGATGCAAATTCGCTACTTAGCGTTGCTTCCACACCTTGTTGTTGCAGCTCCAATATCTTTGGGGTGTAGATAGCTGCAAATAGCGCCATGGTTGAGAGTGTTATAAAAGCAGCTATGATAGCGTAGCGGTCGCGTCTCATCATCTTGTACTCATACGCTTCAAAGATAGCTATCACTAAGATCATAAAGTAGATCCAGTAGCTAAAACGACGAAATATCTCACCCATAAGTATGCCTTCATTGTAGTGATCAAGGTATGGTATGGGTAGTATATATTCTGAGTTAAATATCACAGCGGCATTTAGTATACCCAGTGTAAGAACTGCTCCTAGTGTGCTAGCTATTAGTAGCAGATACAGTGTGATGATGATCTGTTTTTTCTTCATGTTACCTCTTTAGTATAAATCCTCTATCAAAGCCTGATAGATCTTTGTAGAACTCTAGCGACTCATATGCTCTACTATGTAGATACGCTAAAACTTTTGACTTTTGATCATACCCCATCTCACATAGAAACATCTTAATATCTCTACTGTAGAGTAGATCTATAAGCTTAAATATGACCTCGTCTCCACTATCTCCACCATATAGCGCACAATCTGGCTCATACGAGAGGTTTGGCTCAAGTGGTGCGTTATTGGCAATGTATGGAGGATTTGAGATTAGTATATCTATCTCTTCTGGTACGCTATTGAGTAGATCACTCTCTCTTAGGTCTACTTTTAGGTTTGCAGTATTGACTTTAGCTATCTTAAGAGCATCGGTTGATATATCTACTGCTATGATCTTGGCTTGTGGTAGATTTTTGGATAGTATGGCACTGATAACACCACTACCAACTCCAACTTCACATACGGTGATAGATCTAGTGTTATCTATCTGCTCTAGTGCTAAGTCTATGAGCAACTCCGTCTCAGGGCGTGGTATAAGTGCACCTTTGGCAATGTAGAATGTTTGTGAGTAGAAGCTGACTCTATTGGTAATGTACTCTAAGGGTTCATGGGAAGCTCTGCGCTCTACCCACTGCATGAGAGTTTTTTGGTACTCAAGTAGATAATTTTGATGTGTGATGATCCAGAGCTGATCGACATCAAAATATGCCATCAAGAGTAACTCTGCCTCTCTTCTTGCAAAGTTAGTTACACCCTCTAGTTTGTGTGCTATTAGTGATATAAGATCTTGAGTGCTATACATCTACACCTAGTTTTTTGAGTCGCTCCATCACTGGTGGGTGAGTGTAGTAAAATAGTATATAGAGCTTATGAGATAGCGGAAAAGAGCTATTTTCTGCTACTAGTTTCATAAGAGCTGACGCCAACTGCTCTTTGCTACTAAGTTTGGCGCCCATAGCATCTGCCTCAAACTCATTGTGTCGACTCACAAGACCCATAAGTGGCATGATAACAAAGCTAGCCACACCCATAAAGAGCATAAATAGTATCATCTTTACAGATGCGCTCTCACTAAGACCTAAGTGTAAAAATATAGATTGTGGTAGGTTGCCAAAGATAGCTAGCATACTAAAAAGCATCAGACCAACTACAGCTATATTTTTATACAGATCACCGTGGGCAAAATGTCCTAGTTCGTGTCCTAGTACAGCTAAGAGCTCATCTGGAGTTAGTTTTTGTAGTAGTGTATCAAAAAGTACAACTCTTTTGCTCTTTCCAAGTCCACCAAAATAGGCATTGAGCCTAGCATCTCTCTTGCTAGCATCACTCACATATACACCGCTACTTACAAACCCAGTTTCACTCATTAGAGCCTCTATGCGCTGATTGAGCTCACTATCTTCAAGTGGCTTAACTTTGTCAAAAAAGAGAGCTCTTATGGTTGGAAAAAACATATTTAGAGCAACAATGACAGCAAAAAGAAAACAGAATGTCCAGAGCCACCAGAGTTGAGTAGAGTCTATGATAACGCTAGCCCCCCATATGACAGCGCCACCCAGTACAACCGTAAGAGCAGTTGTTATAAGTGTGTCTTTGATATATAGCTTGATTGTTGAGCGATTGAAGCCAAATTTCTCATCTAGTACAAATTTTTCATATATATTTAACGGGAGAGTAACAGCACCATTAATCAGTATAAATCCAAGTACAATCACCACACTTTTGTAGGGCTCTGTTAGCTCTATAAAGGCTCCTTCAAGATAGGCTATGCCACTGCTAATCCAGATCAAAAATAGCAGATATTCAACAATAGAGCCAACCATCGCAAGCCTCTCTTTGGCTATAGCATAGTTGGCAGCCTCAATAAACTTTTTGCTATCTAGAAGCACTGCTGGTCTGCTTTTTGCAACACTAATATAGCCTATCTGCATAGCGCTTATGTACAGTTTTACAACTAGATATAGAGTTACAATGCCTACAAGTATCATCAACATGACTTAGTCCACCATGTAGAGAAGCTGCTTAAGCTTCTCTTGATTTAGTTTTTTATTCAACTTCATCTGTAGATCACCATCTGCATCATCTAAGCCAGCTTTGAGTCGTTTAAGCTCTTTTTTTGTCAGCTTCTGCTTTAAGATTACTAGTAGTTCATCTTCATCTTTTAGTGGTAGTATCAGTTTGTTGATTCTAGCTTTTAACTCATCTGCAATACCCACTCTAGCCACCCCCAACAAAATCTAACAGCTCCAACTTGTCACCATCAGCTAGTCTGCGACTGCTCCACTGATCTTGTTTGACTATCTGAGTGTTGATGGCAGCTGCCATAACTTTGTCTTTTATGTCAAGATCATCTAGTAACTTCTCAAGAGTGATAGCATCTGCTACCTCTTTTGGTTCTGCATTGATTGTGATGTTCATCCTAACCCTTTCTAAATCTAATCATCTTAAATCTCTCACCTTGAAACTCTGGAAGTATCAATCTTTTGACCTTCTCTAGCTCTTGAGTGTAGATCTTATCACCTCTACGCTCTTTTAGTATTTCAAGCAAAGAGATTATACCCATATCAACCAGAGCTTTTAGCTGAGTTTTAAACTCTACCATCTCAACACCAGCCTCACTAAAAGCACTCTGAAGATGAGAGAAGTTTACATCATATGTGATATCACTTTTTTGAAAGAGCTGTAGATGATCTATCTGCTCATCAAAAAAAGCAAAAACCTCATGCTCTTTGTAGACTCTTATGCTAAAGTCACCTCTTGAGCGCATCTGACCATAGTCAAAACTCATAAACTCATAAACTTTAGCAGATTTTGATATATCAATAGCAAACTGTTCATACCCAACTGCTATCTCGCCTCTCTCTATGCCAAGAGCTTTGGCACGCTTTAGTAGTTGCTGATCCTCTATGTCAAATAGCACTTTGTGATCTTGAAGTCTAGCAAATTTCTCATTGTGTAATAGCTCACAAGTAAATGCATCAAAAATCTCATTGGCTATAAAGAAGCACTCATCAACTCTCATCTGCTCTAGTGAGCTATACTGCAACAGATCTATGGCTTTGCCAAATGACGCTTCAAAATAGCTCTTCTGTTCAGCACGAAGCTTCTCATATCTCTCTACAACACAAAACTTTAAACTCTTAAGCAGCTCTGGACGAAGTGTATAGATAAACTCTATGATATCAGCAAGCAGGTAGCCTCTGTGAGCACCGATCTCACATATGTGAGCATCTGGACTTAAAAACCCCTCATCTATAGTAGAGATAATGTGTTGCGCAATAGTACCACCAAAAAATTTTGAGCTACTTACCGCTGTATAGAAATCACCATCTTTACCTATAGGGGCATATGAGCTATAGTAGCCACTATCACCATAGAGCCACGCTTGCATATACTCACTAAATCTCATCAAATTTCTCATATAACCTTAGAAGCTCTAGCTCTCTATCTAGCTCTAAACTCTGTTGGTTTAGGAGCTCAATATCTCTTGAATTTTGCATAGTGTGTAGATCATGTACAGTCTTCTCTCCAGCTTCATAGAGCTCTTTTGTATCTTTAAGAAGTGAGGCGTAGAGCCCTTGTGTCTCTTTTGAGAGCTCTAGTTTAGCATCTACATGTTTAAGACTTAGAGCTACACTCTCATGAAGTGCTTTAAGAGTTCGTTCTGTATCTTCTATCTGAAGTTTTGACTTTAGATATGCTAGCTCTGTAGCTTCATAGTCTGCATATGAGTTAAAATCTAATGGCATAGAGATATTGAGCCCATATTTGTAGTATGTTGTATCTGGTGGGCTTGACTTGATTGCATTGGAACCTGTGAAGAAAAATGACTCTTGAGACTGCCAGTGATAGCTAGCTCTTATGTTAAAGCTTGGTAGATACTTTGCCATTGTCATGTCGGTAAAGTATCTATCTTGCTCATTTATTTGGCGTGCTAGTTTGATATCTATTGAGTCTGATGTGAGGTGGTCTAGCTCTATCATCTGAAGTTTTGGCGGCTCTATATGTTTGTAGTCTGCATCACTAATTTTGGTAAATGAGCTTAAGAGTAACTCTTTTGAGTTCTCTATATCTAACAGCGCAGACTTGAGGCTATTGAGCTCTAGTGCTGCACTATTTAAGAAGCCAGAGTCTAGCTGTCCGCTTAGATATAGCTCTCTTTTTTGCTCTAGATTGATCTTGGCATTTTTGATGCGTAGGTTTTGAGTTGCTATAGATATATCTGCTTGTCTAATCTTAATAAGCAGCTCTATAGCACTCTTCTCTAAAGAGCGCTGTTGCTGTTTTAGTGAGAGTTCACCAGCTACCCTTGCAGCATCAGCATAGTTGATAGCGTAGTAGATACCTCCACTTTGAAAGATAGGTTGATCTAGTGATATAGATGCGCTCTGCTGTTTAGTCTGTGGCGCACCATTTTCGTTGTATGGATTTTGATAGTTTAAGTTGTAGCGCAACACTATAGGTTTAATCCAAGATCTACTAAGCTTTTTGCTCTCTTGCTCTAGTTTCTGATCCTCTAGTTCAAATGTTTTTAGCTTAATCTGTGAGAGATAGTTTGACTCTGCATAAGAGGCGCTACTAAAGAGCAGACAGAGCAGACTCAAGACGCTTAAAGCCTTCATCAATCTCCTCCTTTGTTATGGTGAGTGGTGGTAAGAAACGCAGAGTATTTCTACCAGCCTTTAATACCAATACTCTATATTTAATGGCATTTGCAATGATATCTGATAGTGTTTTAGCGTCTCTAACTCTAACCCCTCTCATCAATCCAAAACCTAGATGTTCTACAAATAGATCACTATGTTTTTGATACATGTTGTGAACTTTCTGCTCAAAGTAGATAGATATCTCATCAAGCAAACCGCTCTGTTTGTATCTCTCTAGCTCATCAAGAACAGCGATAGCAACACTACTACTAAGGTAGTTGCCACCAAAAGTAGAGCCGTGATCACCATGACCTAAGACGCTACTTTTTGATGTCATAACCACACCTATTGGCACGCCACCACCAAGACCTTTTGCAAGAGTTACTATGTCTGGTGTGATATCATAAAGCTGTGAAGCTAAAAATTCTCCTGTGCGATAGACTCCAGTCTGAACTTCATCTATAATGAGTAGAATATCTTTTGATTTTAGAAGTAGCTCTAAGGCTTTTACTTGTGCACGATCAAGTGGTTGTACTCCGCCTTCACCTTGAACAAGCTCTATCATAACTGCTACTGTGTGATCATCTAGCAGCTCCTCTATCTCATCTATATCTTTAGCGTACACAAATCCGTCTGGAAATGGACCAAAATAGTTGTGCATTGAGCTCTGCGCTGTTGCTTTTAGTGTCGATATAGTGCGCCCATGAAATGAGTTTTCTAGTGTAATAACTTTATATCTTTTTGCTCTACCTTCAACTTCACCATACTTTCTAGCTATCTTAATGGCACCTTCATTTGCCTCTGCTCCACTATTGGCAAAGAAGCACTTCATACTGTAGCCACTAAGCTCTACTATCTTTTTAGCACACTCTGATTGTGGTGGTATGTGGTATAGGTTGGAGGTGTGTAGTAACTTTGATGCTTGTAAGCAGATAGTATCTTTTATGATACTAGAGCCGTGACCTAGACTAGCTACACCTATACCGGAGCTAAAGTCTATAAACTCTTCACCATCAACACTTAGTAGTTTTGCACCAGATCCACTCTCAAACGCAAGATCTACTCTTGCGTATGTCGGTAGTACAAACTCCATCTCTTTTTCTCTAATTTTTTCTAACATAGTTCAACCTTTACTTTGGGCTCAAATCTTCTATTTGAGTAGATTAAAATTGAGCCCTCTTTTACTCTATCGTCAAGTTTTAGCTCTGCTTCAAATGTATTGCCTAAGGAGCTTATGCGTAATTTTTCACTATCTTTAAATCCGCAACTACTATGCATATATACTACCTGAGGCTCACTATCTTCTGTGTATGTGGTGTGTGTTATAAGAGAGTATCCACTCTCAAAATCTATATCACACTCAATCTCATCTAAGAACTCTTGTTTGAGATGTTGGGGGTGTATGCTACATCTGTTACCAAGAAGTGTGGCTAGTGCACCAATAGCAGAGTTTGTATCGTCTCCATGTTCGTATTGTGCCACACTATTGCCAACCACAATAGCAACCTTATGGTTTTTAAATAACTCTAACACCGCACCTATGTCACCAAGTGAAGAGCCTATCTGATCTAGTGTGGCTTTTATCCTGACAGTCTGTGTAAGTTCGTAGTACTCATCACTCTCATCAGTTGTCTCATTGAGCTCTTCAATCATAATAAATCTAGCCAGAAGTATGGCAAAATATAGATCTGATGATGGTTTGATCTGTATATGTCTATAGGCAGACTGTGCTAGTGTAGTCTTAATAGGATCTATCACTATCACCTTCTTTGACTTTAGATCATTGATGATAGAGATAGAGTTTTGATGTATGCCATAGCCCCATATAAGTACGGCATCTGCGCTATCTAATTGTGGCCAGACCATATCGGAGTGCCTCTTTTTAAGCAAAGAAGCTTATCATAACCCCAGCTGCTACTGCAGAGCCTATAACACCAGCAACATTTGGTCCCATAGCGTGCATAATGAGCATGTTTGATCTATCATACTCCATGCCAACTTTGTTAGATACCCTAGCTGCCATAGGAACAGCAGAAACTCCAGCAGAGCCTATGAGAGGATTGGTTTTTGCTCCAGGAAACATGTTCATAATTTTTGCCATGATTACTCCAGCAGCGGTACCTATAGAGAACGCTATAAGTCCAAGTGCTAGTATACCAAGCGTATCTGTTACTAAAAACTGATCAGCTGCCATTCTGGAGCCTACGCCAAGACCTAAAAATATGGTCACTATATTGATAAGGGCATTTTGCAAAGTATCCGATAGTCTATCAACAACACCAGACTCTTTTAAGAAGTTACCAAATACAAAAGCACCTATTAGTGGAGTAGCTTCTGGTAGCACCAAGATGGCTAGTATCAGTACAAGTAGAGGAAAAAGTAACTTCTCAAGCCTACTTACATGGCGTAAAGTTGTCATCTTGATCTTTCTCTCTGCATCGGTCGTGAGTGCTCTCATGATAGGTGGTTGGATTATAGGAACAAGAGCCATATATGAGTATGAAGCAACTGCAATGGCACCCAAGAGCTCTGGTGCTAGCTTAGTGGCTATAAAGATAGATGTTGGTCCATCTGCACCGCCAATGATTGAGATAGCGGCAGCTTGTTGTAGTGTAAAGTCAAATATATCTGTATATTGCGATAGCGCAACTGCGCCAACTAAGGTTGCAAAGATACCAAATTGAGCTGCACCACCAAGAAGAGCTGTTTTTGGATTTGAGAGCAGAGGTCCAAAGTCTGTCATGGCACCAACACCCATAAATATAAGTATAGGAAATAGCTCATTTGCCAAACCAGCCTCATAGATAATACCTAAAAATCCGTGTGCTCCTGAGATATCTGCAATGGGGATGTTGGCAAGTACTCCACCAAAGCCTATGGGTAGTAGTAGAAGTGGCTCAAAGCCTTTGGCGATAGCTAGATAAAAGAGTAGAAAACAGATCATGATCATGATAAGTCTACCTATGCCTTTGTGAAAATCACTCATCTTCTGCCCAGTTGCACTAAGCTCATCTGGATCTGGATATATGAGAGCATAGAGCCCTGTCGATTTGACAAAATTGCCAAGCATGTGTGCTACAGAAGTTGGCTCATATGCCTGCTCTTGAGCCTGTGTCGACTCAGCTGTGTTGGCACTAGCATTAAGAGATATGCTTAGCGCAAGAAGCAGGAAAATTTTTACTAAAATGGCTCTCATAGCTTAGCCTAACACTGCTACTAGCTGACCTTCAACGACCTTGTCGTTGACATTTACATTGATCGATTTAATCACACCTCCGCGTGGCGCAACAACATCTATCTCCATTTTCATGGACTCTAAGATTAGTATCTTGTCTCCCTCTTGTACACTTTGACCTGGATTTGCAACTATCTTCCAGACACTACCTGGAAGAAGAGCCTTAATCTCTGTCTCATTTTCACTAACAGGTGCAAAGCTCTCACCATCAACAGCATTGACCGTTATCTCAGCATCACCTTCAGCTACCTGAACACTAAATTTTTGACCATCTACAACAACTGTATAATTTCCTGAACCCATACTTTTGCTCTCCTCATCTTTCATAGTTGATAATTTTCGTACATTTATCTCCGCATTGCCTTTTAAAAATTCAACACCTTTCTCATCACAAGCACAAGCTATAAAGAGGTTCTCTTCAGTAACCTCAAGAGCTTCATCTTCTAGCCGTTTTGTCCAAAATGCAACACTTTTGCGCTCATCTTGATCTGCTAGATCTATCGCCTTTTGAGTTGTAGGCTCAAGATCTAGCTTTTGGGATGCGATCTTGACAATCTCTGGATCTGGCGGTACTGGTGTTGTACCAAAGTAGCCAAGTACCATCTTGCCGTATCCTGGTGCAATTGCATTCCACTCTCCTTGCATCACATTGTTAAGTGCTTGTTGGAAGTAGAACTGCGATACAGGCGTGACTGATGTACCATACCCACCCTTTTCAACAACAACTCTCATAGCCTTAATAACATCTGGAAAACGGCTCAATATGTCGTTATCACGCATCATTTGTGTGTTGGCGGTAAGAGCCCCTCCTGGCATCGGAGAGAATGGTATAAGTGGTGAGACCATGGTCGCTTCTGGTGGTACAAAGTAGTCACTTAGACAATCTTCAAGCACCTCTTCATAAGTTAGAACATCTTCTAGTTGCAGTCCACCTAAATCATAAGGTTGACCTTTTACGGCATGTAACATTGTTAGGATATCTGGTTGAGATGTACCTCCAGATACTGGTGAAGCTGCCATATCTATGCCATCTATACCCGCCTCTAGTGCTGCTAGGTAACACGCTACTGAGACTCCAGCTGTCTCATGTGTATGTAGGCGCAGATGTGTCCCTTCTGGCACAAGTTTTCTAGCCATCTTGATAGTCTCATATACTTTTGATGGAGCTGATGTGCCTGATGCATCTTTAAAGCAGATAGAGTCATACTCTATTTCGCTATCTAAAATATCGCGCAAGACTCTCTCATAAAACTTAACATCATGTGCGCCTTTACAACCTGGAGGTAACTCCATCATTGTGACTACCGCTTCATGTTTTAGCCCATGTTTTTTGATACACTCTGCTGAGTATTTTAGATTTTCTATGTCATTTAGCGCATCAAAGTTGCGTATAGTTGTTGTGCCATGTTTCTTAAATAGCTTTGCATGAAGATCTACAAACTCTCTACTACCTGTGTCTAACATAACTGTATTTACGCCGCGTGATAGTGTCTGTAGATTTGCATCTTTACCTACTACCTCTCTAAATCTATCCATCATATCAAATGCATTCTCATTTAGATAGAAAAATAGACTTTGAAACCGTGCACCACCACCAAATTCAAAGTGTGTTATGCCAGCTTTGCAAGCTGCTTCAACAGCTGGAAAAAAGTCATCCATAAGAACACGCCCACCAAAAACAGACTGAAATCCATCTCTAAATGTGGTGTCCATAATATCTATATATTTTGATTTTTGATTTTTTGCCACATCTAACCTCTCTTGTTGTGATGAATTGCGCCAGCTATGGCTGCTACTTTTTTGAGCTGTTCTGCCCTACTGGACTCTTTTGGTATGGTAGCCTGATTTGGCTCTGGAAAATAGCGGTTTATTGCTCTGGACATAAGATTCATGCAGATTACAAGTAGTACAAGGAAAGTAAAGACAATCCCCATACCGACCATCATAAATTTTAGACCCTCTACAACAAGGTTCACTTCCATATCAACACCTTTTATGTAAATTATAAGAGATATGATATAGCAAAACCCTTAAGAAAGAGGTGAGGTTTGGATAAAAGTGGCAAACTCTTTAAAATATGCTACTAACTTAAACACTATCTGCTGCCATTTAGTTAAATATCTTTTAAGTACAATACCTATAGAATGTTATTGAGAGTGAATTTGTAAAAAAGGTTCTTAATGCGCAAACCTATAGTGTTGATTGTTGATGAAAATAAGATCACATCTTCTATTTTAAAGCGCATGCTTATCCCTTATACCTATGCTACCACTACCGCAACTGATCCAGATGAAGGGGTGCGACTTTTCAATAAGTATCATCCAGATATTGTGTTATCTGATGTTATCATAGGTGGTGTTGAATCTTTTGAGATGCTCAAGCAGATGAGGCAGATCAATAGCAACATCAGTATTGCAGTATTTGCTAACTTTAAAAAGAGCGATATATTGGCAAGAGCAATCGGCTCTGGTATCGATCAATTTTTTCCAAAACCATTTGATGTTGAGCAGGTAAGAGTTGTTGTAGAGCACATGTGTGCTAATGTTCAAAAACAGAAACAGACTCTACTAGAGCTAAAAAGACAGCAAAATATGTTAAATGTTATTAGCAAGATGGCTGAAAATTTTTTACAACATACAGACTGGCATGTTGCGCTTGGTAAAGAGTTGTTGAGCTTAAAGCAGACAGCTAGTATCTCATCAATTTTTGTCTATCAAGATAACTCTACTCAGGCTGCTTCAAAAGCACAGCAGGTCTTAGCACTTCATGCTGATACCAATCTAAGCATAGATAAAGATATCTACTATCATCAACACTACCTTATGCGCTGGAAAAAGTCTCTTAAAAATGGTGAGTGTTTTAGATGTATTAAGACAAAATGTCACCCAACAGAGCAACAACTACTTCGGTCATTTGGTGCAGATGAAGTCTTTTTATTACCTATATTTGTTGATGCAAAATGGTGGGGATTTTTGGGTGTTGCAGATGTAGATACTCTGCTGCTTACAGCTTCTGATATTAGAATGTTAAAGACTGCAGCATCTATCATAGGGTCTGCCATTAATAACCAAGAGAATATTCAGGCTCTACAGCTCTCATCATCACTTTTTGAGCATACGGTTGAGGGTGCTGTTGTGACTGATGCTAAAAACAAGATCATCAAAGTCAATCGATCTTTTACAGAGATTACAGGCTATGAGCCATCTGAAGTGTTAGGTAAAGATCCAAAAATATTTAAATCTGGCAAACATAATGCAGGTTTTTATAAGCGCATGTGGAGAGAGATCCACACTAAAGATCACTGGCAAGGAGAGGTGATTAATCGTAAAAAAGATGGCAAGATCTTTTTTGAGTGGTTGCGTATAAATGCTGTTCGAGATGACTCTGGCAAGATTCAGAGATATATAGCAATATTTTCAGATGTCTCCCATCAAAGACAAGATGTTAGAAAATATGCACACCTTGCAACCCATGACTACCTTACAAATCTGCCAAATCGTGTCTTGTTGAGCGATAGACTTGAGCAGGCATTTTTACATGCAAAGAGGTTTGAGAAGAAGATAGCTGTTATATTTTGTGATCTAGATAACTTTAAACCCATCAATGACACTTATGGACATGATGTTGGTGATGAGTTATTGAAAGGGATAGCTATGCGCTTGAAGAGTAGTTTAAGACAAGAAGATACTGTAGCTAGGTATGGTGGTGATGAGTTTGTTGTGCTTATTGATGAGTTTAGCGAAGATATATTTTTACAGACTGTTGTAAACAAGATACTAAGATCACTCAAAGAGCCAATCGCCATTAATGGCGTAGCTATACCAGTTAGTATGAGCATAGGAGTGAGCGTCTATCCAGATAGTGCCTCAACAGCAGAGTCTCTGCTTAAGATGGCAGATAAGGCTATGTATCAAGCTAAAGAGAGAGGTAAAAATAACGCGGTCTTCTATGAGGCAGATGAGGAGCGAGCCATAGATATCACATCTTCGAGCAAAATAGAGCTTCCACAACACAATACTTAGCCATTTTTTGCTACAATTACACTTTTAATATTTAGGGAGCATATATGAATTTAGAAGTGATAGATTGTGGTAGCAATCCAGATAAAGTAAAAGTAGTAATTGAGATACCATTTGGCTCAAACATTAAGTATGAGATTGAAAAAGAGAGTGGAGCAGTTGTAGTTGATCGTGTAATGCACTCAGCTATGTACTATCCTGCTAATTATGGCTTTGTCAATAAGACGCTATCGCAAGATGGTGATCCTGCAGATGTGCTTGTGTTGACAGAGTATCCGCTACAAGCTGGATCTATTATAGACGCAAGACTTGTTGGTGTGTTGATTATGGAAGATGAGAGTGGTATAGATGAGAAGATCTTGGCTGTTCCTATAAGTAAGATAGATCCAACTTATGATGAGGTTAAAGATATATCTGACATACCAGCACACACGCTAGCAAAGATCAAAAACTTTTTTGAAACATACAAGGCACTTGAGAAGGGAAAATGGGTTAAAGTTAGAGAGTTTCAAGATGCATCTTCTGCGCAAAAGATTTTGCAAGATGCTATAGAGTCATATAAAGAGTAGCAGTGTTTGGCTCTCTGTATGAGCAAGATGTTGTAGCTATAGTTCTTTTGGGCATAGTAGCAAATTTTGCTTTTTCTATAGCATTTGGTCTTTATATGAGTAAAAATATTGGCTTAGAGCAGATGATGCTCTCAAAAGGCAATAAGCAGAACTCTTGGGTGGTGAGTATATCACTACTTCTACCATATATAAAGATGTTTATTACGCTATATCGTGTTATAATTTTACAAGTTTATTTTCTCAATACAGGTAGAACACACCAAGAGTATTGGGAATATCTTACAAAAGAGAGTAGGTAATGAATCCAAATAACCCACCACTATCAGGCGATATCAACATCTTAATTTGGGGTGTAACATTTGCTATTTTAGTTGTTATAGCCATGGTTTTAGCATTTTTAAGTAGAGGCAAGGAGTAGGTTATGAGAACTCACACACTGATTATGCCACTAGATATGCATCTTCATCTAAGAGATGGTGCTATGCTTGAGGCTATTGCGCCACTTAGCTCATACAGTTTTAGCGGAGCTGTTATCATGCCAAACTTAGTGCCACCTATCACAAATAAGCAGAGTCTTGAAGCATATAAGAGCCGTATCAGGTCGGCTACTAATCGACGCATTAATGATGATGATAGTGATGAGTTTGAGCTTATGGATATGGACTACTTTGAGCCTCTTATGACCCTCTTTTATCAAAACTACAGTAGAGAGTTTTTAGAAGATATTTGTGATGATATATTTGCTATCAAGCTCTATCCAGCAGGTATCACTACTAACTCTGATGGTGGAGTTGAATCATTTGAGATAGAGCAGATGCGAGAGACACTAGAAGCTATGAGTGAGCTCTCAATTCCTCTGTTAGTTCATGGGGAGAGTGATGGTTTTGTTATGGATAGAGAGGCGGAGTTTATGAGCATCTATGAGATGCTAGCGCTATCGTTCCCAGACCTTAAGATTGTCATGGAGCACATAACTACCAAAGCCGCTGTGCAGATGTTAGATAGATATAAAAATCTCTACGCTACCATAACGGTTCACCACTTACTAATTACTCTAGATGATGTTGCAGGTGCTGCTCTTCAACCACATCTATTTTGTAAGCCTATAGCTAAGCGACCAGAAGATAGAGAGGCGCTTAGAGAGGTGGCTCTAAATGCTCACCCTAAAGTGATGTTTGGCTCTGATTCAGCTCCTCATCCACAACATGCCAAAGAGTCTTGTGGCTGTGCTGCTGGTGTATTTACTGCACCTATAGCTCTACAGCTGCTTTGTGAGATATTTGATAGCGAAGATAAGCTAGATAACCTTCAAGCCTTTGTGAGTGATAATGCTCAGAGCATACATGGACTATGTCCAGAGTTTAAAGAGGTTACACTAAAACAAGAGCCGTTTAAAGTACCAGAGAGCTATAGTTTAGTTGTGCCTATGTATGCCAATAGGAGCATAGCTTGGAGTATAGAAGATGTGCTTTAGAGTGTTTATTTAGTAGCGGCTACCGGTAGTATAGCCTCTTTTTAATATCAAATTTTTTCATATATAACTCAATATTTACTCTCAGTGTGTCATCATCTAGCCCAATCTCTGTCTTCATTGGAAATTTTAGAAAAAATTGAGGTGGCATTATAGATGTTGTCTTAGTCGGACTCTTTAGATACCTTAGCATCGCCTCTTCTATGTTTTTTGGCGTTGAGTATTTTAGTAGATATCTTTTATATATAAGCTCACTCGGAATCTGCTCTTTTTCATGACATGCTAAACAGCTCTTTTGTAGATCTGCAAAAAGAGATACTATCACAAATGAGACTATTGTAACTACTTTTACCATCTTATTACCACCTTGGTTCCTTGATTTTGTTGTGAACTTATCTGTAGATCAAAACCGTAGTTTCTAACAACATGGTTGACGATATTGAGACCTATGCCAAAACCACCTTCACTTTTGTTAGCTCTTCTAAATCTCTCTAGTATAAAGCCAAGATCTCTCTCATTTATACCAACTCCACTATCTTCTACAACAAGGGTATTTTGGGTTACTTGTATGTAGAGTTGTCCGCCTACTTTATTGTATTTGATCGCATTTGATATAAGATTGTCACACACTCTTAGTGCATCATTTTTATCAATATCTAGAACTATATTTGGTTCTATATCTAGCTTGATCTTTAGCTCTTTTGCTTTTGCCAATACTCTAAAGTACTCTATCCGCTCCTCTACCATCAGACCTATCTCTATGGACTCTATGTGGCGATGATAGTTATGATTTAGATTTAGGTATGCTAGATCATCATAGATACGACTAAGAGTTTTTGAGGCTATCTCAATTCTTTTTAGCTCTTGAGTATTTTTTAGGTTTTTATCCATAGACTCTATCATTTCAATATTGGTTAAGATAGTGCTTATTGGGGTGTTTAGCTCATGTGTAGCATCTTGGATAAAATAGTTCATTCTCTCAATAGATTCTCTCATGGGAGCTATAAACAACCCACCCAAAAAATAGCCTAAAACAGCAAAAAAGATAGTAGCTATCAACATAAAAATAAGAGTTTTATTCTCTAGGTTAGTGATAGGTTCAAGATCTATATTTTTCACCACTAGTAGATATGCAGCACCTAAATAGTGAGGCTCAATATCTACAATAGCGTAGATCTTATCTATATCGTCCATAGAGTGTAACTCTACTCTCTCATCTAGTGTGCCAAATATATACCTCTTATCAAGATCGTATATTGCTGATTCTATCTGCTCTGCTACTGGATAAATTAGTCTATTTGAGTGTGATTGATGCAGCTCTCTTAGTTGAGACTTGATGTGGCTAGCTTCATAGAGTAGTATATCTTTTTGTTGATCTAGGAGATGCTGTTTTGTAAAGCTATAAAATAGCCATGAAGCTAATGCAAAAAGCATAAGTGTGGATATTAGATAGATAGATAAAAACCTGATTAAGCTCCTATTTTGACTACTTAACAAGACGGTATCCTACATTTTTGACTGTCTCTATTTTCTCTTTTCCTATCGAAGATCTAAGCTTTTTGATATAGGTGCGAAGTGATCCATTGCTTGGTTCTTGATCGTAGTCCCATAGAGTTTGATATATTGTATTGTAGTCTAGAAGTTCATTTGGGTGCTGTAGAAATAGAGCTAAAAGTTTTAACTCTTTTGTTTTTAACAAGATCTTTTCACCATCTTTACTAAGAGTCAGCTCTTTTAGATCAAAAATAATCCCATCTTCTAGCTCTATGTTATCTTGATGTGTATTAAATGAGCGTTTTAGGAGTGATTCAACCCTAACAAGTAGCTCTTTTAGAGCAAATGGTTTACGGATATAGTCATCACCTCCTACTAAAAATCCTCTCTCTACATCCTCAACACTATTGAGAGAAGTTATAAAAATTGCAGGCACATTAGAGCTCTTGCGGATCTCTTTTAAGAGATCAAAACCATTACCAAGAGGCACTTTTACATCTAAAAGCAGAAGGTTGATGTGCCGCTCATAGAAGATATCTTCAGCCATGTTAATATCGTATGCTACATAGACAACATAGTTTTTAAGCTCAAGAAACTGTTTGATGGTATCACTTAGCTGTAGATCATCCTCAAGTAGTAGTATGCTCTGAATCATTTTAATCTCTTTTTGTTAAAAGAGTATTATAACAACATAAACTTTTTGTGAACTACAGGATAATACATCTATGGGTACATTTTAGTTTAGGCTCTATCATGAGGGCTGTAGAGTATACGCCACTCTGTACACAAGTAGGAGAGATGACGGTGACAGATTTTGGTTTTAGCTTTGAGTCTGTTTTAGAGAGTATGTGTGAGTAGGTTTGCTGCTCTATGTGGTAGTTTCTCTCATAGGATGCCGATGTTGTTAGTGCCTCATCTTCTATCTCAACATACTCAATATGTTTTGATCTATCATCTGGATCTTTGATACCAACTCTAAATGCTCTTGCATCAACCCTTCTTCCAACTGCATAGATATCTCCACCAAAGTTAATAAGAGCCGATGAGATCTTAGCGCGTCTTATGAGAGTTGCAGCACGATCAACAGCGTGCTCTTTTACAAAACCCCCAAGATCTATCTTTGTAAACTTATTGTCAAACATAATCTTATCTCTTTGGATTTTTATGTGTTCACACCCTACAAACTCTAACAATTTAGCTCTGCTACTTTGAAGATCATTGACACTTTTTGAGATACTATAGAGATCTTTGAGTGTTGCCATTGTGATATCAAAGATACCATCTGTAGCTCTATAGAACTCTAAAGAGCGTCTAAGTATACTTTTGCTTTCACGATCTATGTGGTGCTCTAGGCGTGCATTGACTCTATATAGCCATGAGTTTTTATCATAGTAGCTATATTTGTGTTGGAGTCTTTTTGACTCTTTTACAATGTCTTGTGCTACCCCATCAGCTCTTGGTTTTGAGATGCTAAATATGCTCAGCTCACACGGCGTATTCATCGCCTCAAATCTATATCTAAATTCTCTCATCAAAATTTATATTTTGCACCAATGGTATAGTATGAAGCATCAAAGATATCTATCTGCTCATAGTAGTTGTAGCCTATGTTAGCACTAAGTGCGCTACTAAGTTTATACTCCGCACTCAACATAACTCCAAAAGCGCTAAAACTACTCATACGCCTATCACTGCTAGCATGAACCTCTGTGGTAAAAAAGTCCTTTTTGCCGTTATAAAAATCAGCAGCACTTTGTGTGTAGTACCTCAAACCAGTACCAAGAGTTAGGCTATCGCTAAGCTCATAGTAGAGTTTGGTATCGATGGTGTGTGAAAATATGCCCCAGTTGTCTTTGTATATACGGTAAGATGTGTTAGATGCTACCGTATTGGTAAGTGCGCTTACATACCCAAGCACAGCCCCATAAGATGTTCTTGTATCTGGCTTATTTTCTGCTTTAATGGTAGCTGTATAGCTATTTGATGCTCTATAGTCTCTTACAACATTCATGTATGGGTTACTAAGGTATCCGCTCTCATTGGCAAAAAACAGTGAAGCTTTAAGCATGGAGTCTGGAGTGAGCAGTTGTGTGTATCCAACCTCTGCGCTTACAACGGTGATATCAAAGCTCTCACTAGCTCCACTACTACCATCACGACGATCGTCGTCATCATCATCATCATCTCTATCTCTACTAGCCGCACTAGCTCCACTATCGGTGTCTACATAGTTACTACAAGCATCATTGCCCTTGCAGTAGACTAGTACCTCATTTTGTTGATAAGATGCACCAAATGATATAGATCTATTTTTGCTGTTGTCTAAGAAGTGAAGATACTGTAGATTGATCTCATCTGATGAGTAGTCTCTCTCGTATGAGCGTGCATAGCCTACGCTTAACTCATCATCTGATACAAACCTAGTTGTTAGCATAATGGTTGATGCTAAGCGGTTATCATTGTACTCTATATCACCATATCGGACACTCCCAATAGAGGTCTCATCTCTTGATGCAGCAGAGGCTCCTGTAGAGCTATCATACCAAGTTGGGCTAGCACCACTGATGCTATCTGATACAAATGATGCCTTTAGTGTATAGTCTGCGCCAAAATCTTTACTTACTTCGATAGATGGAGACATAACAGTTGTGCGACCGCTATCTTCATCATACTGTATGTACTGCACACTAACATAATCTTCAGCTGCTATGCTACTAGCTATCAAGAGAGCACTTGCAGCTACAGATATCTTACTTTTCAATTGCATCCACAACCTCCTCCTGCAACTCCACCACCACCTTTAGTTGCCTCTTTTGAGAAGTAGACATGCCCATCAAACTTACTAAGAAGTGAGTTTGCACATCTATCTTTGAGTGTATCTTTTGAGAAGTTCTCTTTCTCCCATGGCTTTGGTGCAGACATAGGACTACATCCAGTAAAAACATAGAGGAGCGATATTAAGATAGAGATCCTCATGGTGTATCAAGCTCTTTAAGATCTTTGGCGATTACCTGCTCTACGCTATTGATACTACCGTGCATAGATCTTAGTATGACCCCATCTTTTACATAGTAGATAGATGGTATGCCAACAGGGTTGAACTCTTTGATGATCTCATTATCAGGATCATTGATGGTGCGAAACGAGATACCCAGTTTTTTTACTAATGCCTCTGTAGCTTTAGGGTTTTTATCTACCCCTACACCTACTATCTCATACCTATCTTTATCTATCTCTTTGCTTAGTATCTCTATGTGTGGCAGCTCTTTTTTGCAGCTACTACACCATGCGGCAAAAAAAGCTACTACAGCTATCTTCTCATCTTGCAGATTCAACTTCTGTTGAGTCTCTTTATCTATTTTGTCACCTACACCCAGAGCCAATAAGGAGCTAACTAACATAAATATCACTACAGCTATACGCATCTAATCATCCTTCTGATTTAGTCAAATTCAGCGATAATTGTACCACATAAATAGCAGTTTTTAAGAGGAGATTTTATAAAAAAAATTCATCAACTCTTCATCTTGAGTTGCTACAATCTTACTAATTTAAATAGGAATTAAAAGGATTTTAATATGAACAAATTTAGAGTATCACTGTTATCTGTTGTAGCAGTAGTTGCGCTTGGTGGGTGTGGCTCATCAGTATCGGTAGGAAAAGAGGATACGGCTAGTAGTACTGCACTTATTAAGGGCACAGTACCAGGAACTCTTATAGAGGCTTTTTGTAAAGATGGAAGTTATCACAAAACAGTATCTATTAAAGATGGGAGTACAAAACACCCATTTATGATCACTGTACCCAGAGGTGTTGAGTGTAGTATTGTTATGAGTACAAATGAGCAGACTCAAGATAGCATTATCATCACACCAATAGCATTCTCAAATGGAACCAATAGCGGAGCCTTTATAACTCTTGATACCAATATCTTAGAGATAGGATATGTAGATCTTAAACTCAATAGAGCAGATATTAATGATACTAACTTAGATAGTGTAGTAGATCAGCCTCTACTTGTAAACATAGATAGCGCAGTAGAGGTGAAATTAAACTCTGCTGGCACAATGGATAGAGATGGTGATGGCATCATAGATCTTTTTGAAGATACAGATAGTGACGGTATTGTAAACCATTATGATGCAGATGATGATGGAGATGCGATCGCAGATGTAGATGATAATGACAACAACAACGACAATATCCCAGATAATGACTCTGATCAAGATGGTGTAGAGGATCAGTACGATATAGATGATGACAATAACGGCATAAGAGATAAAGATGAGAAAGATAACAGAAAAGATGATGATCGAGACGATGATGATGACGACGATGACGATGAC
>Ga0256834_1000222_pt1 | contig 40906 bp, 37 predicted proteins | sample 4281140metaG_FD_190536 | JGI IMG/M metagenome (GOLD analysis project Ga0256834, IMG submission 190536) | Hydrothermal vent microbial communities from East Pacific Rise, Pacific Ocean - 4281-140 | ecosystem: Environmental > Aquatic > Marine > Hydrothermal vents | place: Pacific Ocean: East...
TCATACCGGAAAAGCATTTCCAACCGGTCAAGTAAAATCTTGTTTTCGGTCCTTAAAATTTTGCCGATAAGTTTCAGTTGTTGGTCTTTTATGTCCATCATAAAAGCTTTTGTTCTTCAAATATACTGATTTCTGTTAAACCGTTGAATCGTGCAATCGTTGAACCTGTACATCAATCTAAAGTAAATCGCGACAAAATTTTTATACCATGCCGGATACAAATTCATTGGGAGTGGGAGCATTAAATTTAATTCTCCTAAATGTTTTTATTGAAATACCGGTCGAATGAAAAGTTTCTTAATTTTTATATTTGAGTCTGTTAAATCGATAACAATCCACTGATGTATAAAAGGTAAAAAAGTCAATTCTTTTTCTTTTCCTGACATTTTATCTTTCACTTTTAAATGTATAAAGCCTGGTTTTAATTTAAAAAACACGGATTCGGGAATTATTGTCGCTGAATTTTCCAATGTAATGTCATATTTTTTTTCGTCCAGAGTTAATTCCAATTCACGGAAATTTATTGCATTTTCATTCGCCATTTGTATAAATATCACATTAGGAACAAATAATAACCAATAAATTTTTAATACTAGCATAATTGCCACAATTATTTTTAATATATATGAAGCATATTTTTTCATGTCTTATTTGTAAGAAAAGTTAAAATATCTAAATTGAGCCTGACTTAGGTTAGGGTAACCGGATTGAAGTTTTGGTTTACCTCTATTTAAATATCCATATTTAATGTTGTTAATAATCCGCTTAAACTGAGATTTATTTAAGGAACTTCCTCTCAATTCAGATCTTCCTTGCGACATTAAATTAAAAGGATTTTCTACATGAGATAATCCTAAAAGATGTCCCATTTCGTGTGCTGTTGTTCGCTCACCTTCATGACCAATATACTTATCGTAAAAACCTGTAAAATAATCAGCATCTACAACTGCAACTTTACCACCTAATATATTTGCCGCACCGGAAATGCCATTATTATTTTTTGAAGGCTCGGCCAAAATGATTAAATGATCACTGTCCTCAACTTCATCCATAGTTTTTGCTATACTGAATTCAAAACTCATTTGAATAGCATATCCATCAATGTCTTCCGCTTGATAAACTCGCTCCATATAAGATTTAATATCGCTTAATGCTTTGTCCAAATCCACGTCATTGTAGGACATATTTATTAATTTACCTGAAATATGAATAGTTTTTACAATTTTACCATCAATTTTTTGCTGGGTTATCCATATACTATCCCCCTTAATATCAACTAAATTAATAGGATTTCCGGCGGTATAATTATATGGAGAAATGCCGGGATATTTATGAGCATATCTATCCACACTCAGCCACATGCTCACCTTCGGATCATAGTATCTCGCTCCGTAATAATACAATCCGGTTTCTTCATCCAATTCTTTCCCGTTGAATTTGTAGGGGTTGTCGTACCGGTAACCGCCTTGCTCGATGAAGGTTTCGCCGTAGGGGAGGTTGAGGAAGAATTGTTCGGGCCTTCCTTCGAGGTCGGTGATGAGGGTGCCGGTGCCCAGGTGGTCGGGGTGGAACCAATAGACTTGGGCGCGCGGGCGGGCGGCAGTGCGCACGCCGGGTGTGTCCACGGCCACGGGCTTGGCGGGCGGGGCGAAGGTCACTTTGATATTTTTCAGATAACGTTGCATGTCTTGTAGTTGCAAGTTACGGATTTTTCGGTATTTATCATCTGCACCGGTATTTTTTCGGTATGACATAAAAGGATTGCCGGGAATAAGCCGGGCGGCTATGCGGCGATTGCCGCTAAAGTAGTGTTTGGTGTAATTACGTTCTCCGTTGACGGTGAGATAGGCGCTCGGATAGAGTTTGAAGTCCGTTATTTCCACTTGACGGCTTACGGGTTGTCCGTTTTCATATACTTCCATTTCTTTGCTTTGGGCTTTGATCACACGTTCGCCGTCGGCATCGTAGAGGTAGTAATGGAATCCGTTTTCGTTGTTCACTAAGCGCAATCGATTAACTTCGTCCCACCACATATGTTTGTTTTCTATGGCGAATGCGCCTTCAATGGAAGTTATATTTCCGTTCCGGTCATAATAAAATTCTTTTGAACCTACGCCGGCATATTCAATGGATTTGATCAGGTGAGAACCGTCTATGTAGAAATACTCCGCTTCATAAGTGTTATCCGAAATCAAACTTCCGTTGCGCCGGTGTTCTTGGGCTTTGTATATGATTTCATATACACCGTTATATTTGAATTGAGAACGATAAGAGGCATCGTTATCGCTATTGCGGAAATTCCCTTGGGCGGCTATAAGCCTGTTCATATCGTCATAGAAGTATTCCATTGTAAACGAACCCGTTATTTCCGTTTGTGTTCCGTTAATAGCGTTTTCCATTCGCGTTATGTTGCCTGCATAATCATAAGCATAGTTTAAGTTGAGAAATACTTCACCGGTTTGCAGGTTGTAAGTTTTAGTATTTTGCAGACGTTGTAGATAAGGGTCATAGGAATAAACGGTTTGAATATCGTTTCCGAAATCCATTTGTATGATATTTCCCCATTTGTCATAGTTTATATTGCGGACATATGTTGTCTGACCTTTTATCTTTTTCAGGTTACCTCCCTGATCATAGAAATATTTTACCACTTCGCCGTCGGGATATGTTATGGACTGAATTCGGTTCCATGAGTCATAAGAAAAGAGGGTTTTGAAAGAGGATACCTGTCCGTTGGGTAGCACTACTGTCCTTTCGATTCTGGTCAGTTCACCCAGTTTGCCATATTCAAAATACTGATCGCCCGTAGCGTCACGTTGATAAATCAATCTTCCGGTTTGGTTTCCGGAATTCGGCTGTCCGTATTTGTAATACACGTTGGCTACATTGTCTTGTCCGTTAATAGAGGGGAAGATTATTTTATATAAGCGTCCTCTGTCATAGACGTATTCTATGCTTTGATGTCTTGCTTGTAATTCGGCATTTTGCATATATTTCAGATTACCGGTGGTTTCATCAAAGAAATATAGTATTTCACCGTAATCGGGGGAAGATATTTTTATTTTACGTCCCATCATATCATAACTATACGAAGTAATTACTCCTTTATGGTCGCGATAAGCTATGAGTTGACCTAAGAGGTCATAATTAAAGGTGGTCCAAAAGATAAAATGGATTTCTCCTTGTGCTTTTATTGCGTTTGACACGAAAATAGTTAAAAAATCCAATTCACCGTATTTTCGCAACATCGAACCCGGTGAAGAAATTGTGGTGGAAATTTTAAAGGCCGATGGTAATCGTTTCATAGGAGAGTATGTGAAAGGGGTTTTTTCTTTGTTCCCGTGGAAATCATTCAATTGGAGTAGCGCTACTTGGCTACTTTACTCCCAATCCCCAGGCGGCGGACGTGGAATGCTTCGCTCTGATTTCGGCCGAACCCGAAACGACGAGGAAGTCTACGATTTCATGGACTATGCCGCTTCGTTTTCCGTAGTCTGCTACAGGCAACCCCTTCCGTTTCTCAATCCCAATCCCGCCCCCACCGGACCGCGAATGAGCCACCTGCACAACCTGTTCAGCTACCGTATTTGCAATAGCACGGGACGCATAATAAAAACCGGACTATCCCGCCCCGCCCGGACGTATCAAAAGTGCAAACGCCCGAAAATAAACGACTGTCGCTTTCGCTTAAATTTCTATTTTAGCACCCAACAATCGCACAAATTCACGCATCCAAGCAGGGTGAGCCGGCCACGCCGGTGCCGTCACCAAATTACCGTCCACACAGGCTTGATCTACAGGGACTTCCACATATTCGGCGCCGCTTTGAGCCAATTCGGGTCCCACGGCGGGATACGCTGTTAATTTACGCCCTTTGATAACACCCGCCGCATTTAAAATTTGAGGTCCGTGACAAATCGCCGCCACCGGCTTACCCGCCTCGAAGAAATGACGCGTAATTTCAAGCACCCGCTCATTCAATCGCAAATATTCCGGTGCACGGCCACCACCGATTACCAAACCCGCATAAGCTTCGGGATTGACCTTATCGAAATCATAATTCAGCGTAAAATAATGACCTTTCTTTTCGGAATAGGTCTGTTCACCTTCAAAATCATGAATGGCGGTAATCACTCGCTCGCCCGCCTTCTTATCCGGGCAAACGGCATGCACTTCATAACCCAACATCAAAAGCATTTGAAAAGGAACCATGGTTTCATAATCTTCGGCATAATCGCCGGCCAATAAAAGGATTTTTTTCATAAAGCAAATATTTTTGAGATTATACCCCCAAAAGTTATGAAATTTTTACAACATCACCAAATTTATCCGGAAAATCAAATTTATCCACCCGAAGAACTTTTCGATTGTCGTATTTTTTTAGGAAATTTGTAAGGCTAAAATAATGAAATGAACAATTTTGCGTTTAACATCAAAAGCACTGCCGTATGAAAAGGAAAAACTTTCTCTTGATAGTTCTCTTGTCGGTTATCCAACTCCTTCAAGCACAGAAAAAAAATCAAACCCTCATGACCATCGACGGACAACCCGTCTCTACGAACGAATTTGAATATATGTATAACAAAAACCTCGATTTGGTCCAAGACCCCGCCCAAAAAGATATTGACAATTACCTGCAACTTTTCATCAATTATAAATTACAATTGGCCGACGCTCACACCCAAGGAATGGATACGCTGCCCGGATTTAAACGGGAATTCGAACGCTATCGCAACGAATTGGCCGAAAAATACCTGTCCGACAGACAAGTAACGGAAAAACTCTTGCGTGAAGCCTATGAGCGCATGCATTATGACCTCAACGTATCACACATCATGGTAGCCGTACCCCAATATGCCACCCCGGCCGATACACTGGAAGCCTACAAAAAAATCCAAAACATTTATCACCGGTTGAAAAAGGGCGCTTCCTTCGAAAAATTAGCCGAACAATATTCCGAAGATTACGGCTCCAAAAATCGCGGCGGAAACATCGGTTGGATCAACGTTTTTATGACCGTTTACCCTTTCGAAACCACCGCCTACGAAACGCCTGTCGGTCAATTTTCTAAACCCTTCCGCACACGTTTCGGCTATCACATCGTAAAAGTCAACGACAAACGCCCCGCCGTTTATCGCATACAAGTCAAACAAATCATGATTGTAAAAGGAAACGATCCCGAAAAAGCCCGGAACAAAATCCAAGAAATCTATAAACAATTAACCTCCGGTGAAGCCGGATTCGATGATTTGGCACGCAAATTCTCCGACGACAAAGCTTCCGCCCGACACGGCGGATTATTACCTCCCTTCGGATTACGACAAAAAATAGAAGCCTTTGAAAACCAAGCATTTGCATTAAAAAACCCGGGCGACATCAGCGCACCTTTTCAAACCGAAAAGGCCTGGCATATCCTTCAGCTCAAGCAAAAAATCTCCATCCCATCCTTTAAACGCGCCAAAAGCGACTTGGAACGCAAAATCACCCGCGACAGCCGTGCTCAATTGAGCCGAAAAACCATGATCGATAGACTGAAACAACGTTTCAACCTCAAAGACGTCGCTTCCCTCAAACCCATTCTCAAACTTATCAACCAAAGCTACTTCCACCAAAAATGGAAATACCCCGAAAATTTCAAAAAAACCGAAAAACCCTTAGCCGTTATCAATAACGAAGATACGCTCACCTACGGCGACTTCCTCACTTGGCTTTATCGCCACCAAACCGACAACCCCGAACTTTTTCGAATCAAAAAAAACTACGTCCGAACACAATACGAAAACTTCAAAAACCAACGCCTGCTCGACTATTACAAGCAAAATCTTGAACGTTTCAATCCCGAATTCAAACGCACCGTAAAAGAATATTACGACGGACTCTTGCTATTTAATTACAAAAGCAAAAACATCTGGGAAAAAAGCTTGAATGACACCTTGGGTTTGCAACAATACTATAAACAACACAGAGAAAAATACCGAATCCCCGACCGCTACCAAGCCATATACGGCGAATTCAAAACCAAAAAAACCGCCAAAGCCGTTTATAAAGCCCTCAAAGCGGGAAAATCCTATGCCGAAATCGAAAAATTAGCCGGAAAAAACCTGATTAAAGTCCGAATCAAAGAAGGCAAGCCCCAAGGAAAACCCCGCTTGAAAAAAGCCGGTAAAAAATACATCGTCGAAGGATACACCGGATATACACCCGCACACATCCCGCCGCTGGACCAAGTCCGCGGAAAAGTGCTTGGCGACTATCAACAATACATCGAAAAACAATTACTTATCAAACTGAAACAAAAATATCCCGTCCGGTTGAATGAAACCACTTGGAAAAAAATACGTGCCAAATACAAGTATTAAAATCTTGACACTTTGGTGGATAATCTCGGTATTGACCGCTTGTCAAATTAACCGAAAAAAAGAACGTCAACCCGTAGCATCCGCCTTCGGCGAAACACTCTATCTAGACCAAATCCCCCGTTCCGTTTTCGCCAATAAAACCGGCGAAGACAGCATCTTGGCCGTAAAAATCCACATCGACAAATGGATTGCCGATAAAGTTTTTGAACACTTCGCCCGCCAAAACGTAGACACCACATACGTCCGGCAATTGGCCCGGCAATACGAACGCAGCCTCCTCTTCGACTTATACGAAAACCAACTCAAATCCGGAATCGGCGACCGAATACAAATCGACGAAAACGAACTAAAAAACTACTACAACCGGGAAAAACAAAACTTCCTTGCCGACGATACCCTTATCCGGTGGCGCTACTTGCTCGTGCCCAACGATCATTTCCGGCGCAATACCCAATTGAAAAAACTCTTTTTCAGCCAAAAACCCCAAGATTTGGAAAAACTGGAAAGCTTCTATAAAGATTTTATCGACATAAAAATCGATTCTTCCGGTTGGATTTCCTATCGAAAAGCATTGAAAATCATGCCCGTTCTCACCATAAGAAAAAACAAAACCTCGCATCATCAAATCAAAATTCATCAAAACATATTATATTTGGCCGACATTTTAGACATAATCTATCCGGGAAACGAATTACCTTATGACTATGTTAAACCTAAAATTTCCGGCTTCGTCAAACAACGCAAATTAAACCGCGAAGTGCGAAAACTCAAGCAAGAAATGCTCAATAAAGCCATCGAAAAAAAACAAGTAAAATATTATTTTCCATGAAACGACTGATTCTGTTCATAAATCTCATTTGGATACTCAACCTGATAGCCCAACAAACCCCTCCCGTCAAAATCGACGGCGTGGCCGCCGTTGTGGGAAGCGAAGCCATTCTCCGCTCCGATATCGCCAATATGCGACTCCAAATGAAAGAACAAAATCTCCTTTCGCCCGACACCGACGATTGTCAACTACTCGAAATGATCTTACAAGAAAAATTACTGGTCAACGAAGCCAAAGAAGACACGCTCATCACCCAAAATATCAACAAAAACGATTTGCGCGAACAGGCCGAACAACAACTCAAATACATCAAAATGCAAGCCGGCGGACTGGAACAAGTGCTCCAGTTATATCACAAAAACAGCGAAGAAGAATTACTGAACGAAATCACCGACTTCAATTACAACCGGTCCCTCTACGACGCCATGAAAAACAAAATCACCGAAAAAGTCGAAATCACCCCCGACGAAGTAAAAAAATTCTTCGAAAACATCCCCGAAAACAAACGCCCCGAATTCACCACACAAGTGAAACTAGAGCAAATCGTCATTAAACCCGAACCCGACAGCACCGAAGTGAAAAATGTTATCAACCGGTTAAATACCATCCGGGAAGCCATCCTGAAAGGCGAAAAATCATTCCGCGCACAAGCCATCCTCTATTCGCAAGACCCCGGAACCCGCACTTCCGGTGGACTAATGACCATTGACAAAACAACACCCCTGGTGCAATCATTCAAAGAAATCGCCTTTTCGCTCAACGAAGGAGAAATTTCAAAACCTTTCAAAACCGAATACGGGTGGCATATTATTTTGGTGGAAAAAATCAAAGGACGAAAACGCGACATCAGACACATCCTCCTTATCCCCAATATCTCCACTAAAAACATAAACGAAGCCAAGCAAAAACTCGAAAAAATCAAACAACGCATCCTCGACGGTGAACTCAGCTTCGAAGAAGCCGCCAAAGAATTTTCCGACGATGAAGAAAGCGCTAATCGCGGCGGATTAATCATCGACCCCGCCACCGGCGAAAGCCTGATGGAAGTCACCAAACTACCCCCCAATATTTACGGGCAACTCATCGGCCGTAACGAAGGCGATTTGACAGATATCATCACCGACCGAACCCCCACCGGACAAACCCGGTTTATCCTAATCAAAATCAAAAAGAAAATACCCCCTCACAAAGCCGATTTCGTGAAAGATTATCCCAAAATCTACCAAATGGCACTCGAAAAGAAAAAAGAAAAAGCCATCAGAAGTTGGATACAAGAACACCTCAAAAATGTTTATATTTACATCTCCGACGACTATAAAAAATGTCACTTCAAAAACAATTGGCTTAAAAAAAGCGCATGACCGAACAACAAAAAACCTTTGAATTGCTGGCCGAAAAAATGCCGCAACTAAAAAACGAAATCCACAAACGGATTATCGGACAAGAACACATTATTCATTCCATTCTCATATCACTACTAGCCAACGGACACAGCCTGCTGATCGGCGTACCCGGATTGGCCAAAACCCTAATAATCAAAACCCTTGCCGAGGCCCTCGATTTATCCTTCAACCGCATCCAATTCACCCCCGACCTTATGCCCTCGGACATACTCGGAAACGAAATCCTCGACCGCGACCACCGCTTCCGGTTTATCAAAGGACCCGTATTCGCCCACATCATCCTGGCCGACGAAATCAACCGAACCCCGCCCAAAACACAATCCGCCTTACTCGAAGCTATGCAAGAAAAACGTGTTACCGTAGCCGGTAACGATTTCGAATTGGAAAAACCCTTCTTCGTCTTGGCCACACAAAACCCCATCGAACAAGAAGGAACATATCCCCTACCCGAAGCTCAACTCGACCGTTTTATGTTCTCAATCCATTTGGACTATCCGTCCATGGAAAACGAATTGAAAATCGCCAGCGAAACCACATCCGGCAAAAAAATACAAATCAATCCCATACTAAACCGCCAACAAATCCTCGCATTCCAAAACCTGACCCGAAATATCCCCGCCACACCCACCGTCATCCGGTATGCCGTGGAACTGGTGCGAAAAACCCGGCCCGGAACCCCCGAGGCATCGGAAAAAGTGAATAAATACATCCGCTACGGCGCAGGGCCCAGAGCTTCGCAATATCTCGTGCTTGGCGCCAAAGCCAACGCCCTGCTCAACGGCAAACTCGCCCCCGACATCGAAGACATTCAAGCCGTCGCCGAAAACGTCCTCCGACACCGCATCCTGCGTAATTACAAAGCCGAAGCCGAAGGAATTTCCGAAGCCGGCATCATCTCCGGCTTATTATAACCTCATCCAAACCACCCCTTTTCAAACCCGAAATCACAAACCATACGAACCCCACAAAAAAACAAAACTTATTCGCCACACACGCCGCATGGATTCATCATTATCGTTTCATCCCTTAAAATATTTTCAAATATTCAAAAAGCTATTTTCATAGTTGAAAAATTAAATTTTATACAAAGAAAAAAATATATTTTCGATACTCGAAAATCATTATATTTGCATGATAATTACTATTTGAAAAACAAAGGGGGGATGTTTACCAAATGGCAACGCAAATACAGAGAACTGTCCGGCTTTCAAAAAAAAGTCTACGGTGGCATTTCCGTATTAATCATACTCGTTCTGATATTCCTTCTGGTTTACATCTTCCTGCCTTCACAAATCTATATCGAAGGGCAAAAAACAGTCTATGCCCCCAAAGATATCATCTACGTAAAAGTCAACGAAAACCATGTTATCAGAGAAATCCTTCCCTTTTTTAATAACATCGATCCCATCAAAGATTCCGTCATCCTCACCGATTACGGAAAAAAACTCAGATTGGTTTTTAGAAAAAAAGGCTATCCCGGTGAATTTTTATACCAATCCATAGAAATGATTCCTTATAAAAAAATAAAACAAAAACTTACTTGTAGCCACGTTACGTTTTTATCCGATTGGAAATTCAACTATATCAACGACACCACAACACGGGTGAACTACTATATTCACGGAAAAACCGACTTCTTTCATAAACTGCAACTCTACTGCTTGAGTAAAAAAATTCCGGCCAATCTAGACTCGGCCAAAAAAAATATCGAAAACCAAATAAAAAACACACTCCGGCAAATTCATTTCTCCGACATAGGATTCCTTCCGCAAGACAGTATACTCTACCTCTATCATGAACACAACACAACCAAAGGCGATTGGATGAAAAAATGGGACGAAAATTTTTCCAATGTGTTGTTGTATGCCCTCAAAAACAAAGCCATTAACCTTTCCAAACCCTTGTTCAACTTATTTTATTTCCAATCCGGTGATTCCTTGAAACTGCGCTCCTGCACACCTCTGCGTGTGCCGATCAAAACCGAACAATCACCCTACCACTGCGACAGCCTTTACATCAAAAACTACTACGCTTTTCAATTTAACGGAGCCTATGAATACCTGCCCTATATGCTCCTAAAAGCCGATAGCGTATTGCAATCAAAACATTTGGAAAAAGATTACTCCAAACCTATCATCGAACAATTCATAAAAGGACACACATACAGTGATGACGAAATGAAGTGGGAAACCCGCTTATTAATTCCCGTTAAATCCGAAAAAAATGAATAAATTCCTATTTATTTTTCTGGGTGGAGGAGCCGGCAGCATTTTCAGATACTATTTGGGAAAATGGTTTAACGGCTCCGATTTTCTGATGCCCTACGGAACATTTACGGCCAACATAGCCGGAAGTTTCTTAATTGGGTTGCTTACCGGAATTATATTCAAACTCCAAATGCAACACTCGGCGTGGGCCTATTTGATTTTAATCGGATTCTTGGGCGGCTTTACCACCTTTTCTACCTTTGCCTTCGAAAATTTCAACTTCTGGAAAGAAGGCAATATGCTTATATTCTTCACCTATTTTTCTTCAACCCTCATCATGGGTCTTTTTTCAGTGGCTTTCGGCTATTATTTGAGCAAATTCATTATCTGATTCCCATTCCTTTCCGGTTAAACGTTTTCCCCTTTTTCCCTAAAAATCATTATCTTTGTATATTCTTTATATAAATAAAATTCGGGCTTTATGAGCGAAGAACAAAAGCAAAAGGGGCAAACCGGTCCCGAAAACAAAAAATATACGGCGGCCAGCATTCAAGCATTGGAAGGAATAGAACACGTACGCATGCGCCCGTCCATGTATATCGGAGACGTGGGCGTGCGCGGGTTGCATCATTTGGTATATGAAGTAGTAGACAATTCCATCGACGAAGCATTGGCCGGTTATTGCGATAAAATCGACGTTACCATACACGAAGATAATTCCGTTTCCGTTCTCGATAACGGACGTGGTATTCCCGTAGACATACACGAAAAAGAAGGCGTTTCGGCGCTGGAAGTGGTGATGACCAAAATAGGGGCGGGCGGAAAATTCGACAAAGACTCCTACAAAGTTTCCGGCGGATTGCACGGTGTCGGAGTTTCGGTGGTGAATGCATTATCGGATCATTTATTGGCTCAAGTCTACCGCGAAGGCAAAATCTGGCAACAGGAATACAGCCGAGGAAAACCGCTTTATCCCGTAAAAACAGTAGGCGAAACCGATAAAACGGGCACCTATGTCAAATTCCATCCGGATCCCGAAATTTTCAAACAAACCACCCGCTTCGAATACGATATATTGGCTTCACGCCTCCGAGAGCTCGCCTTTTTGAATAAAGGCATACGCATCACCCTCACCGACTTACGCACAAAAGACGAACAAGGCAACCCGCACCACGAGGAATTTTACAGCAAAGAAGGCTTGAAAGAATTCGTCCGTTTCTTGGATGCCAATCGCGAACCCATCATCTCGCAAGTAATTCACATGGAAGGCGAAAAAAACGGAATCCCCGTGGAAGTAGCCATGATCTACAACACCTCCTTTGCCGAAAACGTACACTCCTACGTAAACAACATCAATACACACGAAGGCGGAACCCACCTTTCCGGTTTCCGGCGCGGATTAACTACCACATTAAAAAAATATGCCGAAAAAAGCGGCATGCTCAATAAACTGAAATTTGAAATTTCTGGTGATGATTTCCGCGAAGGCTTGACAGCCGTTATTTCGGTGAAAGTAGCCGAACCGCAGTTTGAAGGACAAACCAAAACCAAACTGGGCAACCGTGAAGTATCGGCGCCAGTTAGTCAAGCCGTATCGGAAATGCTGGAAAATTTCCTCGAAGAAAACCCGAAAGACGCCAAACGAATTGTAGAAAAAGTCATTTTGGCCGCACAAGCACGTCACGCCGCACGCAAAGCACGCGAAATGGTGCAACGAAAAACCGCCATGGGTGGCGCCGGATTGCCCGGAAAACTCGCCGATTGCTCCGAAACCGACCCCGAAAAATGCGAAATCTTCCTCGTAGAGGGAGATTCCGCAGGCGGAACGGCCAAACAAGGACGCGACCGCAATTTCCAAGCCATCCTCCCCCTTCGCGGAAAAATCCTCAACGTGGAAAAAGCATTGCAGCACAAAGTCTTTGAAAATGAAGAAATCAAAAATATTTTCACCGCCTTGGGAGTCACCATCGGAACCGAAGAAGACAGCAAAGCCTTAAATCTGGAAAAACTACGCTACAATAAAGTCATTATCATGACCGACGCCGATGTGGACGGAAGTCATATTTCCACCCTTATTCTAACCTTCTATTTCCGCTACATGCGCGAACTTATCGAAAACGGACATGTCTATCTGGCCACCCCACCCTTATATCTGGTAAAAAAAGGTAACAAAAAAGCCTATGCATGGACCGACGAAGAAAGAGATAAATTATTGGAAGAATTCGGGCAAGGTGCACACGTGCAACGCTACAAAGGTTTGGGCGAAATGAATGCCGAACAATTATGGGAAACAACCATGAACCCCGAAACCCGTATCCTCAAGCAAATTACCATCGAAAACGCCGCCGAAGCCGACCGGATTTTCTCCATGCTTATGGGTGATGACGTGCCGCCACGCCGGGAATTCATCGAAAAAAATGCCGTATATGCCAATATCGATGCATAAGGCACGATTTTTGTAACTCTAATTACAAAACCGGCAACTATGAAGCGGTTCTTTTTTTTCTTATTTGCAGTATTACATTACGGGCTTACCGCCCAACACTTTTTCAATCAATATAAAGAAGATGCCAACACCTATATCCGGCACTACAGCCGGCCGCTTTTCGAAGCCAATTTATACAACTTTTCCGACGGTTGGATACAACGTGCAAAACCCCTCAAAACCCTCTCCTTTGCACTCCAAATTACAGCCAATTACTCCTTTATCCCCGAAAACAAACAAAAATTTACTTTTAATCCTTCGGAATACACCTACGTCAGCCTCGCCGATAGCTTGGGAAACCCGGTAGGCCCCCAAACCTTACCGACCGTATTCGGCAAGGATACCGATTTTTATTTACACATCAAAGCACCTTCAAATTCCGGCGGCACATACGATTATGTGGATTTGAAAGCACCCAAAGGATTTAAACGGGATATCGAGGAAGCCGTCAAATATTTCAAAGTAGGCATGCCCGGCGTAAATATCCAATTGAATGCAGGATTACCTTTTCAGTCCGAAATCATGATTCGCTATTTTCCCCAAACAAATTATGCGGGTTTTGAAGCAAACTTGCTGGGTATCGGCTTAAAACACGAAATCGGGCATTATTTTCTGGAAGACGAATCGAATCTGCACCTAGCGGCATTTGCCGTTTATGCCGGCGGTAAAATTCAAGCCGCTCATGAAGACTTGGACGATTTGACCGCCATTTTCAAAATCAACTCCTATCAAGTGGGAGGCGCCGCTTCATTGGATTTCAAATTCCTCTCCCTCTACGGAAGCGCCGCTTATATCCGCGGAACTTCCGCCTTTCAACTCACCGGAACTTACACCTACACCTACGATATCCTCGACACCAATGACAACGTTATCGGACAAGGAAGCGAAACCATTTCGGATCCGCTTGACTTGCATTTTGCCGTTAATACTTTCAGAATTTCCACGGGAATTTATCTTAATTTAAAATTTTTGCGTATCTTTGCGCAGTATAATTTTCAAAAATATCACGGATTTCAGGCGGGTATTAGTGCGAATATTTAAAAATCAATTGCAATATGAAACGTTTTTTTGCCATTTTATCAATCGGAGCTATGTTAAGCCTAAGCGCTTGCGGCAGCTATGAAGATTGCCGTTCATCACTGGATCAACAACCGGATATCCAAACACCTGCACACACCGTAACCGTATTGAAGCAAGATAAAGCTTAACCGGACAAAAAGCCGAATCAGGCAAAAATTATCACCTCTTTCTATCCGTCCATAATAAAAACAAATGGAAAGAGGTTTTATTATTCAATGAGGTTTGAGAATTTTGCAAATAAATCTATCATGAAAACGATTGTTTCTCCGGCTAAAAAATTAAATGAAAAAGCGCTTTTCCCTGAAAATTTAACCTTTACCCAACCGGTTTTTATCAAAGAAGCCCGGAAACTGGTGGAAAAATTACGCCGGATGACACCGCAAGAAATAGCCGGATTTATGGAAATTTCAGACAAAATGGCAGAACAAAACTATCAACGTTTTCAAAATTGGAACCCGGAAGGTCAAATTCCGGCTGTTTTTCTTTACAACGGCGATACATACAAAGGATTGGATATTCAAACCTTTCCCGTTGACAAGTTGGGAAACCTTCAAAATACACTACGAATCATCAGCGGATTATACGGCATTTTACGCCCTTTGGATTTGATTTCACCGTATCGATTGGAAATGAAAAGAGCACTGAAAACAAACGAAAGCAATGATCTGCACAACTTCTGGCGTCATCGAATAACGAACTTTTTGCGCAAAGATCTTAAAGGCGAACCTTTGGTGGTTTTGGCTAGTAAGGAATACGCTTCGGCCGTCGACTTTGAACACCTCGACGCCCCGGTTTATTTTATCGATTTCAAAGATAACCGCAACGGCCAATTACGCACCTTGGGATTGTTTGCCAAGCGTGCGCGCGGAAACATGGCACGCTGGATAGCCGAAAACAACATAAAAAACCCCGAAGACCTCAAGCAATTTAACGGATTGGGATATACCTACGCCCCAAAGATTTCAACCGAAAACAAATTGGTTTTCATCCGATAGACAACCTGTTTGTGAAGGCACGATTTTTGTTATATATTTGCGAACTTAAAAATAATAACCGACATGGCAGTAGAACACTTAACCCTACAAAAATTCAAAGATCAAATTTTCGATTACGAAAACGAAAAAGAATGGAAATACAAAGGCAAAGTCCCGGCAGTGGTGGATTTTTACGCCGATTGGTGTCAACCTTGTAAAATGATAGCACCGATTATGGAAAAATTGTCCGAAAAATACGACGGAAAAGTGAAAATATGGAAATTGGATACCGAAGCCGAACGTGAATTGGCCGCCATGTTCGGTATTCGCAATATTCCTTCCGTCCTGTTTATTCCCATGGAAGGGACACCCATGATGCAAGTGGGTGCTTTACCCGAGCATCTTTATATTGAAATTATCGAAAAAGAATTGCTCAAAAACAAAGGTGATAACCAAGAAACAGCGGAGAACTAAAAAATTTCACCGAAAAAGTTTAACTTGCCCCTTGATTTTTCAAGGGGTTTTTCATTATGGATTATATCGTTTTGGAAGACATCAGGTTGTTCGGTCGACACGGTTGCACCGATGAAGAATACCAATCGGGCGGTGAATTTAGTGTGAGCTTAAAAATAGGCTTGGATCTGGAAGAAGCCGGACGCAACGACGACCTGCGCCGAAGTGTCAATTATGCCGAAATTTTTGATATCGTAAAAACGGAAATGAACAAGGCTTCCAAAACAATCGAAAACGTTGCATGGCGCATTCGCAAACACATTCTACAACGCTTTCCCTTCATTCAATTCCTCCGGGTGGAAGTAGCCAAATGCCATCCGCCCTTGCACGGTAAAATCAAAGCCAGTAAAGTTATTTTACATTACCGGAGCTAAAAAAAATTTTCTATCTTTGCAATTGCCAAACGGCAAACAAGGTACCTTGGCCGAGTGGCTAGGCAGAGGTCTGCAAAACCTCGTACAGCGGTTCGAATCCGCTAGGTACCTCGATTTAAATTCGCATTTCGGGTGGGCGACCGGCTGAAAATAGTTAGGCTCGTTTAGAGCCGATTCAACATGCCCGTAATATTATTGTGGATTTCCAAGGTCTTGGCGTAAACTTTTTCCGGATCGGGGTTTTCGGTCAACAAATAATCCGCAAAACCGTTCATGAGCTTGGATAAATATTCGATTTCAGCTTTATTTTTTCCGGTTTTAAATTCCATTTTATCGATGCTGTCAATCAAAGCGGTATAATTGCGCATCTGTGCATCGAAGATAAGATTGAAATAATCGCTTTTCTCCATTAATTTAGCCATGAAAACAAAAGAAAGCATATGCGTTCGCTCCAAAGCATCCCTTAAGAATCTCTCACGGGGTGTTATTTTCACATGGGTTCCGCTCAAGAGTTTTTGATTCAAACGGTTGATTTTGCGATTCATTTCCGAGAAACGCTCATACAATTTTATCGACTGCCCGCGTCTGTAAAAATGAATGATTTTATTGCGGATACTATACCAAAATCCCGAAATTTTTTCAATATCGGAATAAAAAGCGGGTTGTGCATCCGCAAATTCTTCGGATATCAACAGGTTATGCTCCGCTTGCGCAATTCTGTCATCCAAAAAAGCGGCACTTTGCGAAGGGTTGATTCCCCGGGAATAATATAGATAAGCCTCCATGGAAGAAAGCATATTGATTTTCATCCTATATAATTGGTCTCGTGCTTCCTCTTTGGATATGGCACGCGAAAATTGACCGTAAGTCATTAAAGGATAATAGATTAAAACAAACCAAAAACCTATATAAAACCACCTGTTTTTCATGGATTATTTATTTAAGGTCGGATAAATCAAATCGAACAAACGAAAAACCCGGTTGTTAAATTTCGCATGCGATCGATAAATCACTTCAGGTTTATAACCGTTGTCAATCGCTCTGCCAAAAGTTTTCAAATCCGCTATCATATTGGCAGTTAAAAAACTAATATTGTTATTTTTTTTATATTTCCTGCGGATTTTCAACAATGATTCCGCATAATCTTCCATGGCTTTATAAACTTTTCCGTTATTTTGCCGGAGCAAATATTCCTTAAAAATATTTTCCACTCCGTTGTTAATATCGCGAAGGCGGTTCAGCAATGCCAAATCAGGTTCGTCAAAACTCAAAAACAAGAGAATTTCTTTTTCCAAATTTTCCCGTTGAGAACGAAAACGGTTAAACAACTTTTGAGCATATTTTCGTGATTCGTTTTGACCGGAAACAAGCATCGACGAAAGAATATCCCACGATTTTTTCCATTTCATGTGAATTTTAAAAAGTTTTTCGTTTTCCGCCGGAATATTCACCGTCACACTGTCGACCAAAGCATTCATAAAGACCACGTCCCGGTTTAATTTATCTTTGGTTTCATAAGGATAAACCCCTCTATCCAAAAATAACATGTCGGCTTCCAATTGATAGGAAAGCATCTCGGCACGAAACAAATCGGCATAGATTTTCTCCAATTTGTGTGCGTCATATTGCGCCGTCACCGATAATTCGATAAGGAAAATTAAAATAGCGACGCGTAGAGATTTAATCATAGACATTCCACTTTTACTCATTGAACAGTTTACTTAAATAAAAATGCATGGTACTCACCGAAGCAAACACCGTACGCTCGGCCGGAATAAATCCGTTTGACATATTGAAGCGTAAAAATTTCCATTCGTTTAAGCTTTTAGCCAAATATCGTGCCGTTTTTTCATCCTTAAAACTTTTGCGACTTTTCATTGACTCCAAATATTCGGCCACCTTCGATTTGCTTTGATAAAATAACTTTTCAAAACTCTTATTTACGGGATATTTATCGGTCATATAGCCGACATTCATAATATATAAATTGCGGATGGCTTCGTAATTGGCACGCATATCGGCATACTTCTTGGCTTTAAAACCGAATTTGTCTTCCATTTTATTGAGCATGATTTCCAAAAAACTGTCAAAGGTTTTTGTATCGTAAAAGAAACGGGCAAAGCTTTTTTTGTCCAATTTTGCCAAAGCATGAAACCGCAAATTATCCCAAAGTTTGACGGCTTGTTCCAGTTGATTTTGTGTTTCCACTAAATGCAAGCGGTTCTCCAACGAACCGAGTTTTTCTTCCAAAATTCCAATGGCTTCGGCCAAATCCTCTTGAATAAGACTGAAGCCGGGTTGGTGCATTTCATATATCTTATCCCGGTCTATCCGGAAAATTTGAATCCGGATTTCCATGACATCCCGGTATAATTGTTCGTTTTTTTCCAAGGTTGACACGGCCGGCGCTTGCGCCCGTAACGAGCTCATTATCAAGAATACAACCGGAAATATGTAAACAAAGTTTCTCATATTTATCGCAATTTAACAAATATAATTTTATTTGACATGATTTCATATGACAAATACCGTGCAAAAGTCGAAATTTGCTTTTTTAGTGGCATTTTCGGATCGAAAAAGGGTTTCCGTAAGAACAAAAATTCCAAATGAAAATCGGATATTTGTATTATGGCAAAACAAAAGGATTTGCGCGCCCAAATCAAAGATTTACCTAATCAGCCCGGTGTATATTTGTTCAAAAACGCCTCGGGTAAAGTGATTTATGCGGGAAAAGCCAAAGATTTACGCAAACGTGTTTCGGCCTATTTCGGCAAGGAACAAACCGGAAAAACGGCGGTTTTGGTTAAAAACATTTATGCCGTGGAACATGTGGTGACCAGCAACGAAACCGAAGCCTTTCTGTTGGAAAATATTTTGATAAAAAAATACCAACCACGCTATAATATCTTATTGAAAGACGACAAAACCTATCCGTGGATCGTCATCCGCAACGAGTCTTTTCCGCGTGTGGAAATGACAAGGGATTGGAAAAACGACGGATCGGAATATTTCGGCCCCTATACATCGGTGAAAACCGTTAAAATTTTGCTTGAATTGATTCATGACCTTTTCCCCCTTCGCACTTGCCGTTTGGATCTAAGCCCCGAAAAAATCGCCGAAGGAAGGTATCAGGTATGCCTCGAGTATCACATGAGACGTTGCAAAGCCCCTTGCACCGGTGAAGAAAGCCTTGAAAATTACAGCCAATACATCGAAGCCATACGAAAAATTTTACGCGGACATTTCAAGCCTGTATCGGAGTATTTACATAAAAAAATGTTGGAAGCGGCCGAACGTTTGGAATTTGAAAAAGCACATGCCTACCGGCAAAAACTACTGGCACTGGAAAATTATCAGTCGCGTTCCACCGTAGTGAATCCCAAACTTGGAAATTTGGAAGTGTACTCGATTGTGACCGAAGGACCTGTCGCTTATGTAAATTTCATGGAAATTGCCAACGGAACGGTTATTCGCGCACAAAATTTGGAATTGCGTTCGCCAATAGAAGAAAAACCAGCCGGTATATTGGCAACGGCCATTGTCGAAGTCCGGCAAAAATATCCTTTACGTGCCCGGGAAATCATCGTGCCGTTTCCGGTGAACATTCCTTATCCGGTCAAACAAACCGTCCCGCAACGCGGCGATAAGAAAAAACTCCTGGAACTTTCCGAAAAAAACGCCCGATATTTCCGGCTCGAAAAACTCAAAAACCTCCAACGGACCGATCCCGAAGAAGCACTTCAACGACGATTGAAACAATTGCAAAAAGATTTACGCCTACCCAAGCCGCCAATACACATGGAATGCTTCGATATTTCACATACGCAAGGCGTGGAAAAAACCGCTTCCTGTGTGGTATTTAGAAACCTAAAACCCGATAAAACTGCTTACAGGCATTTCCGTATCAAAACCGTTGAAGGAAACAATGATTTCGCCTCCATGTATGAAACAGTTTACCGGCGCTATAACCGCCTGTTGCAAGAAAACGCCCCCTTGCCCGACTTGGTGGTGATTGACGGCGGAAAAGGACAACTCAATATGGCGCTCAAAGCCTTGAAAACATTGGGACTTGACAACAAAATTTCTCTCATTGCCATTGCCAAAAAACTGGAAGAAATCTACCGCCCCGGCGACCCGGTCCCCTTGTATCTGGATAAAACCTCCGAAACGCTACGCATCATTCAACAAATTCGCAACGAAGCACATCGCTTCGGTTTACGATTACATCGAAAACGAAGAACAAAACGATCGGTGCATTCCGCACTTACCGAAATCCCCGGCATAGGTGAAAAAACCGCCGTCAAACTCCTGAAGCATTTCAAAAGTCTCAAACGAATCAAAGAAAGCGATATCAAAGAACTGGAAAAAGTGGCGGGAAAAAAACTCGCGGAAAAACTCAAAACCCACCTCAATGCATCATCTTAATTAAACGACAAAATCGGCTTCATACATCTCTCTCCGAACCTAATCTTAATGCATTCGCCTTATCCACTCCACTTGTAAACGTGCGATTTTTTCATTGACCGGCTCCAAGTGCATGCAAAAAAGTTTGAATGCCAAATCCGAAAATTTATAATCGTGAACCAACCGGTGCCTGTCGTCCGAAAAAACAGGCATTACGTGATGTTCCGCCGGAATACCCGCCCGTTGAAGGGTGGTGAGGGTTTTCTCCAGCGCCTCGATAAATTGCTCTTCGGTTTCCATCTCCAACCCATGAAAAAGATCCGACGCTAAATATTTCATGCGGCTTTCCATGAGATTTTCCATAAACTTTTCAATGAATCCCAAATTTTGCTGAAACGGGTACAATGCTTCTGTTTTCTTAATCATGATCGTAGGTTTTTTAATTCTTCATAAAGTTGTTTTTCACGCAACGATAAATGTTGCGGCACAATGATTTTGACCGAAGCATATAAATCTCCGTATTGACCTTCATGTCCGTAAACGGGCATTCCCTTGCCACGAATACGTAATTTTTTTCCGCAAGAACTGCCGGGCGGCACCGTCACCTGAATTGGCCCCGATGGTGTATTCAAAGACACTTTACCGCCCAAAACGGCCGTTACATCGTCAACCTCCAAGGTGGTATACAAGTCGTCTCCCTTACGAACGAATTGCGGACTATCGCCAACATGAATGGTGATATACAAATCGCCGTCGGCACCACCGTTGATTCCTTTTCCGCCTTTCCCTTTGAGACGAATAACTTGACCTTCATAAGCACCGGGCTTTATGCGGATGCGCAATTTCTTGTCTCCCAAATCAATAATTCGCGAAGTACCGTGATAAGCTTCGTCAAACGCTAACGTCATCTCGGCATGATAATCGCGTCCCTTGCGCGGAATATCGGTTCGCGCACGATAAGCCCGGCTTCCGAAACCACCAAAACCACCGAACAAATCGAACAAATCACCCAGATCCTCCCAATTGCCTTCATAAGTCGACCCGCCGCCAAAACGATGAAAACCACTTTGGCGACGCGCCTGTTCCCGTGCCTTTTTGTATTCGTCATATTGACGCCAATACATCCCCACTTCGTCGTATTTTTTTCGGTTTTCGGGATTTCCCAAAACTTCGTAAGCTTCGTTGATTTCCTTGAACTTTTCTTCGGCCTCCTTGTTGTTTTTATTACGATCCGGGTGATATTTTCGCGCCAGCTTCCGGTAGGCTTTCTTAATTTCGTCTTGAGAAGCGTTCTTGGAAACACCGAGAATTTTATAGTAATCCTTAAATTTTTCTTCCATATATTAAGGTTTTTGGATTTTTCGGCGAAAAGCCGATTCCACTTCCTGTTTGAAATCCTGCAATTGTTGACGAATACTTTCCGCATTTTTGCCCAGCACCATGGCAATTTCATCTTCATTGAATTGTTCCAGATAATACATTTGAACCGCCGCACGGGTTTCCGAATCCTGACTGTCGATAACCGTTTGAAGGGTTTCGTCTATCTGTTTGTCATTCAAATTTTCATAAACCCCGTCAATCACATCGCCGGCTTCGGTGATATCTTCCAACATGATATTTTCCGAATCGAAAATTTCTTTCGGCGCATCATTATCGCCCTCAAACTCTTCGATGTCCAATTCGCCCGCCACCTCGACCAAGGAATTCCGGTATCCCGATAATACTTCTTCCGCAACCCCGAAAAGCAAACTTTCCATATCAACCGCATGAGATGATTTGGGATCGAATTTTTCATAAAATTTCCGTTCGATCAATTCCGTAAGCTCCGGCAACTGCGCCTTAATTTGCTTCTTGGTAAACCCTAGCGATTTCAAGCGTGTTTTGAGATATTTCTGCACCGCTTTCATTACCGCCTTCACCTTTCGTTTGCCTTTCACGGTTTGGGTTTGCGCCTTTTCCGCTTCCACTTCCGATTTCAACTCGGGCAACCATGCTTGCCATTTTTGTCGACGATAGCGCTTGCGCTTATACAAATAATCTTTACGCTCCAATTGTATTTGCTTCTTAACGGCTTTTTTAAAATCCTTCCATGCTTCCGACCAAATTTTCAACAAGTCTTTACCCGTTTTCACTACCTGCAAATCCTTGCTCTTCATATTGATTTCAATGGACACACGGTATTCGTTATCCTTATTTAAACCGACTTTCAGTATTAAATCTTTGTCGTATTTCTTGAATAATTGCTCGTAATAATCTTTTTTGTCTTGAACGGAACGTTTAATTTCAGCCTGATATACCGGTTCGATTTCATTAAAATTGTAAATTTCAAGATTTAACATATATTTCTGATTTTAAATTATTAAATATTTTTTTCAAATATAAGAAAAATCAAGGCGGTATCCATAGATAAACCGCCTTGATTGTGTTAATTATTTTTCAGTTTTATTGAAAAACAATCTGACTTTAAATGTATTTATTTTTTGTTTCAACGAATCAAACAAACCTTTGGTTTCCTGTTTGTTTTCCACCGCTTTTTTCAATACGGCTATGGCATCGGCAAGCTCTTTATATTCCTTGTCGCGTTTACCGTAACCGAGCGCCTGCGCCAATTTCAATTGATAACCGGCGTTGTCGAGCAAAAGTTTCACTTCTTGTGTATCTGCTTTTTCTTTGTCTTCCATTATCGAGGCGGCAGCCTTAATATATTCCTCGGCACGCAAAACGGGAATCGGAATATGTTGTTCGGTCATCACCAAAGTATTAAGTGCGCGCACCAAAATCACTTTGGCTTCGTCTTTTCTTCCTTGATTGAGCAAGGAAACGGCCAACTTCATGGCATCAGGATATGTGGCTAAAGGTAAATAGGAAGTCCTGACCACAATTTCGCTTGCCAAATTATTCAGAATTTGACGTGCGGCCTGATAATAACCGTCATCCATGGCCGATTGCGCTTGCTCGGTCATAACTTTCACCGTCTCCATATCGGCTACCAAATCGCGGGTTTCCATGTTCACATCCACCGGAATAATCGACAAGGAAGGGTCCTTGGCCATCAGCACCTCCAATTGACCGATAATGGTAGCCATTTCTTTTTCGGCCTCATCGATTTTTCCCTTATCGATTAAATCCACCGTTCCGGCGGTTTCTTCAATAATTTTCATCGCGGATTTGATTTTTTCCGCATCTTTTTTTTGTATTTTATCCATTTCGGTCCGCACGTTTTCATTCACGTTTTTCGTCAATTGTTCGTCCTTCATCTTAGGGTGTGCGGGTTTTTGTACGGATGCTTGTTTTATTTCGGTTGCTTTCATCGTTTCCGACTTTTGAGTTTGTTTATTTTCCGGTTGACATGACCACATTAACAATACAACCGGCACTATCCATATCCACTTTTTCATAGTTCCTTATTTTTGTTTTTTATAGAACAACCTTTCTTTGAATTTCTTCAACTCAAGGCTTAAATCTTTCAAAGCCTTTCCGGTTTTCTTTTCGCGTCCTTTATTGACATAATCTTTCAACCTCACAATCGCTTGATGTAAATCTTTATATTCCTTGTCTTTTTTGCCATATCCCATGGCCTGCGCCAAATCCAACTGATAAGACGCCGCATCCAACAAAGCCAATAAGGTTTCTTTATTTTCCTTAAATGCTTTTTCATTGTTCAATACTTTGACGGCTTCTTTGATATATTCTTCGGCGCGTAATACCGGAAGCGGAATGATTTCTTCCCCGATTATCAACGTGTTTAACGCATTGACCAGCACGGCCGCCGCTTCGCGATTTTTGCCTTCATGCATCAATTTTGCCGCCAATTTCATAGCACCGGGATAGGTGGCCATGGGCAAATATGCCGTCTTGATAACCAATTCGCTCGACAAATCGTTCAACACTTGCTTGGCCTCCTGATAATAACCTTGCTCAATGGCTTTCTTCACATGATCCATAATCGTCCTCACCGTGCTCACATCGGTCACCGCATCCTTCATTTCCACATTGGCATCCACGGGAATAAGCGACAACTCGGGTTTTTGCGCCAAAAGTATCTCCAATTTGCCGATTACTTCGGCTAATTTCTTTTCGGCTTCGTCATTTTTGTTTTGCGCCAAATCGGCAATAACCGCTTGTGTTTCCTTCAATATCGCAATGGCTTCTTCCGTCTCCTTGATTTCGGCATTCTTAATTTTATTACTCACACTTTTTCCAATGCGCTCTTGCATTTGTTCTTTGCTAATTCCGGTTTTTCCGGCTTGATTTTGTTGCTGTGCCGTCATCATGCCTGCTATCAGCATGAAAATACCTGTAATTAAAACTTTTGTTTTCATAGTTCCGTTTTTTTTGTTTAACATAAAATCCATATTTGAGGTTATCAAAGCTTTTGCCACCTTTGATATTAAAAGAAAGTATAGATTTTTTGTCAGTTATTTTTCTGGAAAATCTGACGAATTGTCCCCTTTTATGACAAGCTTGTACCTCGCTCGAAATTCACGGATGTTTTTTTCAGGTACCGGCTTTAAAATTTAAAATATAATAAAAGTTTAGCCGTAAATAGAAATAGAATGAAATCCGCCTACATGCTTTGTCGTCATTTAATCCCCTAACCGGATCAATATAACGACAAACCCACCCGAAGCATCCGGTTTTTCGATAAGCAAAACCAAAATTTAAGTATCTTTGAATAAATTTTCCGGTTCAAAAGTGGAAGAAAATACAATTTTAATCCTGATTCGCAAACGTAGCCCGCGCTTGCAATACGTTTTTCGTCAAATTTTCAAACGCATTCTGCGTGTCGAATACCGCTTGACCGACCAATTGGAAGAATTTGTCGCCCACAACGGTGTTAAGTTTTCCTATACACCCGAACGATTCGGAAACGAATTTCATATTCATTCTTCCGGATTTCTTTACGAAAAAGGTTTGCGCGCAGTCAACCTCAACCCCGGTGAATGGGAAGGCTTGCCCGTTTTATTCGTTTCACCCGCAGAAGCTTCACTCCCCTTCGATTTGTTTTCGGCAATCTTTTACTTGATATCCCGCTATGAAGAATACCTCGTTGATAACCGTCAAACCGACGAACACGGCCGCTTCCCCGCCGAAAAATCCATCGCCTACCGGCTTGATTTTCTCCATATTCCGGTGGTGGAAATGTGGCTCGACCGCTTCAAAAAACTCCTTACGGGACGTTTTCCGGATTTCTCCTTCCCCAAACCCGCCTTCGTCTTTAATCCGCTACTGGCCGTCACCGTTTCCCACCTGTTCAAACACAAAGGCATCATCCGCCTTGCCGGAGGAATCGCCGACGATTGGCTTCATCTGCGACTAAAAAAATCTTGGTTACGTATCAAATACGGCCTTTTTAAAAGAAAAGACCCTTACGATACCTTCTATAAATTCATCGCACTGAAAAAAAGCTACAAACACGCCTTGCTGACTTTTTTCCTCACGGGCACCTATTCCAATTACGACCACAATATCGCTCCTACACGCCCCATGTTCAAAAAACTCGTAAAAACCCTCGCCGATTATACCGGAATCGGACTGCTCGCCTCATATTATGCCGCTGAAAATCCGCGCATGTTCAAACGCGAATGGGCCAAATTGGAAGAACTCATTCATAAACCCGTTCACAAAGTTCACTTTCATTACTACCGCCAACAAATGCCGGTTTCCTACCGCCAACTATGGGAAATGGAATTCACCGACGACTATTCCATGGGATACCCCCAACGTATCGCCTTCCGCGCTTCCACAGCCCATCCATTCCCCTTTTACGACTTAACCGAAGAAACCGAAACCGATCTTACCATCCATCCCGTCATCATTTCCGATTATAAATTGAACTTTCATCTGAAATTCCCTCCCGAAAAAGCCCTGCAACAATTCATTGAAACGGGACAACTCATCCGAAAATACGGCGGATATTATGAGCCCGTAATCCATAATGCCATCCTTTCCGAATTCGAAGAATGGAAAAATTGGTCGAAAGTATACATCGAAATGATTAAATTTTTTAGCCGTGAACTCTGAAATCAAACACTTGTTTTTCGACTTGGACCATACCCTCTGGGACTTCGATAAAAACTCCGCCGAAGCCTATAACATACTTCTTTCCGAAATCAACTTCCCCGGCGACTTCGAAACCTTCCACCGTATTTACGAACCGATTAATTCAAAATATTGGAATGATTACGCCGCAGGAAAAGTCAATAAAGAACAAGTACGAAACAACCGGCTAAAGGAAACGCTGAAATATTTCGACATCCACATTCAGGAAACCGAAGCAAAAAGACTCGCCGGAAAATACCTCGAACTACTTGCGCAAGGAAGGAAACTTTTCGACGGCACCTTGGAAATGCTGGCTTGCCTGAAAAAACACTATCGCTTACACCTAATCACCAACGGTTTTGCCGAAGTGCAAGAAACCAAAATCCTTAACAGCGGACTAAAAGATTTTTTTGAAACCTTTACCATCACCGAACGTTTGGGCGTGCTTAAACCCCACCCCCGGGTTTTTCTGCATGCCCTTCGTCAAGCCGGTGCCTTCGCCCACGAAAGCGTCATGATCGGCGACAGCTGGAAATCCGATATCATCGGCGCTTTAAATGTGGGTATGCACGCCGTATTTTTCGATCCGCTCGATAGAATGCAAGTGCCGCTACCAACGGTAAAAAAAATCAAAAGCCTGCGCGAACTTAAAACTATGTTTGAATGTTAATAACCCAACAAATATTATATCGATTGCTCCTGTGCACCGTGGCACGAAGCTCCGGAATCGGCGCTTTGTTGCCCGGCAAAACGGGATTGTTTTTTCGCGAACGGATCACAATACAAAAACTACCGGTTTTCAAGGAAAAACCCATTTGGATTCATACCGCCTCCACCGGCGAATACGAACAAGCCGAACCGCTCGTCAAAGCAATCAAAAAAGAATTTCCTCACATTCCCGTCGTAGTGAGTTTTTTTTCTCCTTCGGGTATGCTGGCCAAACGCGGAAAAACCCACGCCGATGCCGAAATTTACATGCCGGTCGATTGCCCCTCCGACGCCAAACGCTTCATCGAAAAGCTCAATCCCCGTATGGCAATTTTTATCAAATACGAGTTCTGGCCCGAACACCTTCGAATACTGGCCAAAAAAAATATTCCCGTCTTTTCCGCCTCATCCGTTTTCAGAGAAAACAATGCGGTTTTCAAATACGCTTATCTGCGAAACAGCCTTCGCTATTTCGAGGCCTTTTTCGTCCAAGACGAAAAATCGAAAAAAATATTGAATTCGCATGGATTCCGTCAAGTATTCGTTTCCGGCGACACGCGTTTCGACTCCGTAGCCGGATTACCTTCGGAATCGGTTAAATTCCCCATACTGGAAGACTTCGGAAATCAAGCAAAACTTATCATTGCCGGAAGCACATGGCCCGAAGACGAAAAATTGTTGCTTCGCTTTATGAAAAACCACGCACCCGAAAACGTCAAGCTCGTGCTTATTCCTCACGAACCCACACCACAACACGTCCGGTCGCTCACGCAAAGCATTAAACTTCCTTATGCACGCTATTCAACCTACGGAAAAAACGACAGCCAAGCCAAAATCCTTATCGGCGACGTAACCGGACTTCTCAAATACATTTACCGTTACGGCATTTTCGCCTACATTGGCGGCGGTTTCGGACGCGGCATACACAATATCCTCGAAGCCAATACTTACGGCTTACCCGTGATTTTCGGACCCCGTTACCGGAAATTCATCGAAGCCGTAACTTTGATAGAAAAAGGCGGCGCCGTTTCCATCCGAAACGAAGAAGAACTCAACCGAAGTTTCCTCCTATGGCTTGACCCCGAAAAAAGAAACGCTGCCGCATCCATCGTGCGTTCCTTCGTACAATCCAATACCGGTGCCTCGGAACGTATCCTCAAACATTTAAAAAAATTCGTATCTTGAGATTTTAAACAAACACTCGAAAATGAGTTTGGTTACGCCCCGTGATTTAGCCTCGACTTTACCGTTCAAAAAACCGCTATGGCTTACGTATTCCATTGGATTTATACTGCTTTATCTGCTCCGGTTGGATAAAATCAATCATTTCTATGACCGAAACAAACACCTGAAAGGAAAAGAATTCCTCGATAAAATTCTGGAAGAAATCGACGCTAAACTCGAAATTCCTGAAGAAGACCTCAAGCGAATTCCGACCAAAGGCCCCTTCATCACCATCTCCAACCATCCCCTCGGCGGATTGGACGGCATGCTCCTGATGAAATTAATATTGGACAAACGCCCCGATTTTAAAGTCCTGACTAACTTCCTCTTGAATAAAATAGAACCCCTGCAACCTTATTTCCTGCCCGTCAATCCCTTCGAAAACCTCAAAGATCAAAAGTCAAGTTTCAGAGGCTTGCGCAAATCCCTCGAACACCTCAGGCAAGGCCATCCGCTCGGGCTGTTTCCCGCCGGCGAAGTATCCACATTCCGCGAAGGAAAAATCTATGTGGACAAAGAATGGGATATCGCCGCCATTAAACTCATTCAACGCGCTCAAGTGCCGGTTATTCCCATCTATTTTCACGCCCGGAACAGTCGCATGTTTTATTGGCTTTCCAAAATCAGTCCCCACCTTCGCACCGCACGCTTGCCTTCGGAATTATTCAATAAAAACCGCCGTAATATCCAAGTGCGCATCGGACATCCCGTTTCGCCCAAAGAACAAGCCGCATTCAGTTCCTCTAAAGAACTAGGCGACTTCTTACGAAAAAAAACCTATCTGCTAGCCAAACCCTTCGAAAAACCCAAACCTAAAACCCGCTTTAAACTCTTTATCAAACACCCCAAAAAAATCATCGATCCCGTGCCGGTCGATAAAATCATTCCCGAAATAGAACTGTTAAAAAAACAAAACAAACTCCTGATCGAACGCAATCATTACCAAGTATTTCTTGCCGAGAGCAAAGACATTCCCCATATATTAAAAGAAATCAGCCGCCTCCGCGAAATTACCTTCAGACGCATTGGCGAAGGAACGGGCAGAAGCTTCGATATCGACAAATTCGACAAACACTTCAAACACCTTTTTCTATGGGACAACCAAGCCCGAAAAATCGCCGGCGCCTATCGCATCGGTATCGGAAACGAAATATTCGAAAAATACGGCATCAACGGCTTCTATATCCCCACCCTCTTTAAATTCGAACCCGAAGCCCATTACGTCTTGAAAAACGGATTGGAACTCGGACGCGCTTTCGTTGTGCCCGAATATCAACAAAAACCTTATCCCCTCTTCTTGCTTTGGCAAGGCATCTTGTATACGATTCTGCGGTATCCCAATCATAAATACCTCATCGGCGGCGTGAGTATTAGTGATAAATTCTCCGATTTCTCCAAAGCCCTTATGATTGAATTTATGAAATCCAATTATTACGATCCCTTCCTCGCCAATTATGTCCATCCGAAAAAAGAATATAAAGTGCGCCTTGACGATGCAGATAAAGACTTTATTTTTGAAGAAACCAAAAGCGACTTAAACAAACTCGATAGACTCATCGACGAACTGGAACCCAATTATTTACGCTTACCCGTCCTTATCAAACAATACATCCGTCAAAATGCCAAAATCATCGCCTTCAATGTGGACCCCGATTTTAATAACAGTATCGACGCTTTAATGTATATTCGCATCATGGACATTCCCAAAAAAACCTTGCAACCGATTTTTGAGGAATATGAAAAAGCGCTCAAATCCAATGAAAATAAACACAAAAATCATTAAATCCTTTATAATCTTAACCGGACTGATACTTCAAACCATTTCGGCACAAAACAACCGGTGGATTGACATGCTCTCGTATCGCCAAATCAAAGCCCTCTCCCCCGGTGAAAATTTTATCGTAGCCGGCAGCCAAAATGCCGTTTTCATTTATTATCCTACAGACGGAACCTACGACAAATACGCCACCGTCCAAGGACTGTCCGGTGAAAATATCAATATTACGGTTTATCACCCCCAAAGCAATAAAATCTTTGTAGCACACCAAGACGGCAAAATAGAAATTATCGTCCCCGGTGAAAAAGTGCATCAAGACTACAGCCTGTTTTTATCCGCTGTTGCCGACGAAAACAAAATCATTCGTGCAGCCTTCCCTTATGAAAATAAATTATGGCTAGGAATGACTTTCGGAATTTCCGAATATAACATCAACGAGGAAAACTTCGGTGACTCCTATTATATCGGCAGTGCCGGAAGCCCCTTGCCAATTAACGACATCACCGTTTTCAACGGAAAAATATACGCCGCCACCCAAGGAGAAGGCATTAAATCCATCGACACAAACGACCCCTCCAAAGCCGATTATACACATTGGCAACAAACCGGCAACGGAAACTGGCGTAAAGTGATTCCCTTCAACGGAAAATTATACGGATTACACGGCAACAGAATTTATGAAATCGCTCCGCAATTCCGGCAAGTCTTCGACCCGCAAGGAACCGTAAAAGACATAACCGCTAACGATAGCAACCTTTTCATAGCCTTCTCCGACCATGTCGTCCGGTATAACGCCTCCTTCAATCCAACCCAACAATGGAATCAAACCACCGAATATCCCTTTGAACCGACTTGTATCCTTGCCGATTCACAAAACCTTTATATCGGTACAAAAAAATTCGGTGTGCTGCGCGCCGCACAAGGAAATTCATCTTCCTACACAAGCATCCATCCCGACGGACCTTTGATGAATATTCCTTTTGCCGCCGATATTTACGACGGAAAAATCTATGTCGTTTACGGCGATTACGATCAATTGTATAATCCTTATCCTCTGGACAGACGAGGCATTAGCCGCTATGACGGAAAACATTGGATCGACATTCCCTACGAAAATTTTAAAAAAGTCAGCCTCACCGACGTCAAAATCAACCCCGACGACACATCGCAAGTATTTATCGGTTCCTTTCATCAAGGCTTGCTCGAATTTCGCAACGGCACATTACAACAAGCCTACGACGACCGGAATTCCACCATCGAACCCATTATGCTGGGAAACCCGCCATCGCCTTATCGCAGTTTCAGAATCAGCCCTTTGGTTTTCGATCCGCAAGGCAATTTATGGATGTTTCAAGGTTTGGTCATGAACGGTATTCACCGTTTTAATCTCTCCGACGGAAACTGGCAAGCCTTCTCCTTCTCCGACGTCACCGGAACCGCCGACAACGAAGGCGCCGCCGATATGAACTTTGACGCCGAAGGAAACCTCTGGATAGCCACACACCGCTTGGGATTGGTAGGACTTAACCCGCAAACCGGCGATATGATCGCCCTTACCGAAAGAAATAACATCCCCTACGAAGGATCCTACCGCAACACCCAAGCCGCCGCCGTCGACAAAGACAATGTCTTATGGATAGGAACACTAAAAGGCTTACGCATCCTCCACCAACCCGGCCGCGCCTTTTCCGACCCCGAAATCCAAACTAAACCCATCATCATCGAATTGGCCGAATTACACGGCCAAGATAACCAAGGCGAAGAATTGTTGAGCAATCAGGAAATAACGGAAATCGTAGTGGACGGATCCAACCGGAAATGGATCGGAACGGCAAACTCCGGTGTTTTTTACCTCTCCGAAAACGGAGATAAAACCATTTATCACTTTACCAAAGAAAATTCACCCTTGCCCGGAAACGCCATTTACGACATCGCCATCGACCCCGTTCGCGGAACCGTTTTATTTTCAACCGATCGCGGCTTAATCGGTTTTAAAGGCGACGCCACCGAAGGAAAAAACAACCTCGACGACGCCTATGTTTACCCCAACCCCGTCAACATGAAACGACACGATCATCTGGTGATTCGAAACCTCATGACCGGCATCAGCCTCAAAATCACCGACGTGGAAGGAAACCTCGTTTGGGAAACCGAAAGCAAAGGCGGAACCGTTATTTGGAACTTGAAAAATTTTTCGGGACATCCCGTAGCCACCGGCGTCTATCTTATTCTCCTCACCGACCGCGAAAAACAAAATACCAAAATCCTTAAAGCCCTCGTCATTCACTAAAACCCATGAACCGCAAAGACCTGGCACTGGTATTGAAAACTACTCGCTACGACGACAACAAAAACATCGCCGAATGCTGGACCCGTGAAAACGGAACCCGATCCTTTTATGTGCGAACCGGGGCCCAAAACAGCCGCCGGAAAATCTTATTCAAACCCGCCCAATGGCTCGAAATCCAATACATCGAAAAACCTCGACGCTTACCCGTTGCCACTTCCGTTTCAAGACTTTATCTCTATAGAAATTTACCCGGCGATTTACGCAAAACCGCCGTTATCTATTTCATCACCGACATCTTGCGCCAAACCCAAAAATACCAAAACCCGGACCCCGCTTTTTTCGACTATACTTTCAAACAAATCCGCCTCTTCGACCAAACCCCCTTCAAGCCCGACTTTCACCTTCATTTCCTCATCCAACTGGCCAAACAATCCGGAATTTCTCCCTTCACTTCACAAAACGGAACAATTTTTGATAACATTTCCGCAGAAAAAGATAAGCTGTCATCCTTCAACGGTATGGAAGAACTAGATATCAAATTAATGGAAAACTTTATCCGCAACGGAAAAACCCGTTCACGAGACGAGCGTAAATCACTATTGAACGGCTGGTTACATTTTTTTAAATACCACTTTGAAAATTTCAAAACTCCCGAAGTGATTAGGATTTATAATGAAATTTTTGAATAAATTCGCATATCATGAAAAGGCATCTAGATGGAATAGCGTTTATTCTTTTTTTTATCAACATTCTTACCTCACAGGCACAAGTCATTCAAGTGGTCGATTACGAAAACAAAGTTCCATTGGAAAACGTTAGCGTTTACAATGCCAAAAAAGAAATTTACCTACATACCGATAAAAAAGGTCAAATAAATTTGCATGTTTTTCATCTAAAAGACACTATTTATTTCGCTCACCCCGATTATGAAATTTTGCGCATCACCAAACAAAACATCATTCAAAACAAATACCGCGTGGAACTGTTTCGTTCCCTGACCGTATTGAATACGGTTATCTTGAGTGTTTCGCGAACCGAACAAAAACGCAAGGAAATCGCCAGGGAAGTTAGTGTCTTCGACCAACCGCAAATCCAAAAAACCATTCGTTCAGAAGTGCCCGGCATTCTGGAAACGGCCCCCGGCATAACGGTCCAAAAAACCCAAGGCGGCGCAGGAAGTCCCGTTATTCGCGGCATGGAAGCCAATCGCGTATTACTCGTCATCGACGGAATCCGCATGAATAACGCCATCTACCGGACAGGACATTTACACAATTCCATCACCGTAGAACCGCCTGTCCTCGAACGTATCGAAGTTATTTCGGGTCCGTCAAGTATCTACGGAAGCGACGCCCTCGGCGGTGTTATTCACTTCATCACCAAAACACCCATCGTAAACAGCCACAAAAAATTATCCGGTGCCGTTTTGGGACGATTCGCCACGGCTACCCACGAAACATCTTACCATTTCAACATCACTTTCAGCCGGCAACAATGGGCATCCTTGACCGCCTTAACCTATTCCGACTTCGGAAATATCAGAATGGGAACCTTGCGCCAGCACGGCTATGACAAATGGGGAATTATCGAAACCTATTCCGATAATACCGAATCCTTCTTCGACCCCGACGAAAAAGCCAACCCCGACCCGGCCGTCCAACCCAACACAGGCTATCGTCAATATGACTTTTTCAACAAAACCGTCGTGAAATTATCCTCCCGGTCTCATTTAATCTTCAACACCCAATTTCATACCACATCCGATATTCCGCGTTTCGACAAACTCACCGAAAAGAAAAACGGTCACTTAAAATATGCCGAATGGCGATACGGACCCATGCAACGCTTTCTTATCTCGCCCACATGGGAATGGAAACCCGGAAACACTTGGATAGAAACCATACGTATTATTCCCGCCTTCCAAAACATCCGAGAAAGTCGCATCAAACGAAAATTCGGCGACAGCATCCGCGCTTATCAAAAAGAACATGTGCGCGTATTCTCCCTCAATGCGGATATCAATGCAAAACCCGCCCCCAAATGGAAAATCAACTACGGAGCCGAAACCGTTTATAACAAAATAAACTCCAAAGCCTACGGAAAAAAACTCATCATCGACGGACACCAAATCACCGACTTGGAAGGCCATTATTATGTCCCTTCGCGCTACCCCAATGACGGCAGCTATTATGTCAGCGCCGCACTTTACGGTAACGCCCAATATCGCTTTAACAGCCGGCACTTGATTCACACCGGCCTCCGTTTTACTCAAATCGTCATGGAAGCCCGGTGGAAAAACCTTCGGTTGGTAGCGCTGCCTTTTCAAAAACTACATTTAGCCAACTTCTCCGCCACACCTTCGTTCAGCTATATTTACACACCTAACACATGGAAAATTTCAGCCGGAATCAGTAGCGGTTTTCGCTCGCCCAATATCGACGACGTAGGTAAAATACGTGAAAAAAAAGGCAAATTGCTCGTTCCCAATATCCACCTCAAACCCGAATATTCCTACAATGCCGAAATCGGAATTCAAAAAACACTGTTCCAAGGAAAACTCAGCTTGCAGACCTATTTTTACTACAATTTGATTCGTAACTATATCGACCGGCAACGTTACAACCTCAACGGCTTCAACCAAATTCCATACGACGGCGAAACCGTAGACATATACGCCAACGTCAATAACGGAAACGCCCGCATTTACGGCGGCGATTTCATCGCACACTGGCAAATCGCCAAGCAACTCTCATGGAAAGCCAACGCCTCCTGGTTAAAAGGAAAAAAACAAAACGGCAAACCCATGCCTTCAATTCCACCCTTGAAAATCTTCTCGACACTAAATTATAAAACCGATTACTTTGAAGCCATCCTCGGCTTTGAATACAATGGCAAAAAACCACTCGAGGAATATGACGTCAACAGCGGCATCGATAATCTGGACGAAGGTCCCGTTGATCCGGATACCGGAAAATTTGCAGGTTTCCCGCAATGGTATGTATTCAACGCTTATTTCAGCTACTATTTGACCCATAACCTGACCCTGAATATCGGCGTGGATAACATCTTTGACGTCCACTACAAAAAATTTGCATCGGCCATCAGCGAACCCGGAAGAAATCTGAAAATTCAAATTCTCGGCAGATTTTAAAAAAACATAAATCATGCAACCCAAAACACTCGGCGAATTTGTCATCGAAAAACAACACGAGTTTCCTTATTCCACCGGCGAACTCTCCAGCTTACTCAACGCTATCCGGCTGGCCGCCAAAATCGTTAACCATTACGTTAACAAAGCCGGACTGGTGGATATCCTCGGCGCCACAGGTGAAATCAACGCCCATGCCGAAGAACAACAAAAACTCGACATGCTGGCCAATAAATTATTTATTGACGCACTCATTAACCGCGAAATCGTATGCGGCATCGCTTCGGAAGAAGAAGAAAGTTTCATCTCCATCGCCGGTCACAACAAAGACAATACCAACAAATACGTGATCCTCATCGACCCCTTGGACGGTTCCTCCAACATCGACGTTAACGTGTCCGTAGGAAGTATTTTTTCCATTTACCGCCGCATCAGCCCCGTGGGAACGCCCGTCACCGAAGCCGACTTCCTGCAACCCGGCCATAAACAAGTGGCTGCGGGTTATGTCATTTACGGCACTTCCACCATGCTGGTTTATACCACCGGACACGGCGTCAACGGATTTACGCTCAATCCCGCCCTTGGCGTATTTTATCTCTCTCATCCCAACATGAAATTCCCGGAAAAAGGAAAAATCTATTCCATCAACGAAGGAAATTACGTCCATTTCCCCATGGGAATCAAAAAATATATTAAATATTGCCAAGAAGAAACCGGCGACAGACCCTGCACTTCTCGCTATATCGGCTCCCTCGTCTCCGACTTCCACCGCAATATGATCAAAGGCGGGGTCTATCTCTATCCGCCCACTTCCAAACACCCTAACGGAAAACTCCGATTACTTTACGAGTGCAACCCCATGGCCTTCCTCGCCGAACAAGCCGGCGGTAAAGCATCCGACGGAAACCGGCGAATCCTCGATATCGAACCTTCGGAATTACACCAACGCGTACCTTTCTATGTAGGAAACAAAGAAATGATTGATAAAATAGAAGAATTTATTTCCATATATGACTAAAGAAATCGAACAAATTTATGAGATTTTTCTCCGGCATCCCCAAATCGGAACGGATACACGGAAAGATTTGCATGGAAAAATCTTTTGGGCCTTAAAAGGCGAACGCTTCGATGCCAATGAATTTATTCCCTCTGCACTGGAAAAAGGCGCCGTAGTGGCCATAAGCGACAGCCCTGCTTATAAAAACCATCCCCGCATTATCGTGGTGGAAGACACATTGAAAATGCTTCAAGCCCTTGCACGCCACCACCGCCGGCAAAGCAAAACGAAAATTATTGCCATCACCGGATCAAACGGGAAAACAACCACCAAAGAATTGGTTTTCAATGTTTTAAGTCAAAAATACAAAACCATAGCCACCCAAGAAAACCTCAATAATCATATCGGCGTTCCGCTAACTTTATTGCGCATCCGCCCCGATACCGAAATAGCCGTAGTGGAAATGGGAACCAATCATTTCGGGGAAATCGAAACCCTTTGCCGTATTGCCGAACCCGATTTCGGATACATCACAAGCTTTGGCGAAGCACATCTGGAATTTTTCGGTGACCTCCAAGGCGTTATCCATGCCAAAACCGAACTTTACCGCTATTTAAAACAAAACGATAAAACCGTCTTTGTCAACTTCGACGATTCCATTCAAGAACGCAAAACCGCTCAAATGAAACGTTTCGGTTTTACCTTCAAAAACCACCCCGAAGCACAAATCAAACTTAAACCTCTCAAAGATTTTCCGTTTGTTTCCTTCCAAATTGAACATCAATCCATCCAAACCCACCTGTCCGGCGCATTTCATTTGAACAATGCCGGTGCGGCCGCTTGCATAGGAAAATACTTCGCCGTGGAAACCGAAAAAATTAAAAACGGCATCGAAACTTATATCCCGCAAAACAACCGTTCTCAAATCATCCGGAAAGGAAAACTCACCATCATCGCCGATGCTTATAATGCCAATCCCACAAGCATGAAAGCCGCTCTGGAACAATTGTCCAAACAACCCGGAAAAAAACTGGCCGTGCTGGGCGATATGCTCGAATTAGGCGAAAAATCTCAAGCAAAACACCGCGAAATCATCGAATTTCTAAAACAAAAACAAATTCCGGCCGTCTTAATCGGAAAAAACTTTTCAGCCGCAGGAAACCATGCATACATTTTGGAAAAATACGAAACTCGAGACCAATTTCCGGTTGACCGTTTCTTGAATCCTAACGAAGAAAAAATCATATTGATTAAAGCTTCACGGTCCTTCGCATTGGAAAAATTACTGGAGAAAATCTCTTAAAATCCAAACTAATTTTCAATAATCACTTGGCAATTCAATATTTTTTTTTACCTTTATCGTGGAGGATTGCAGGATTATGCCTTATGAAAAAAGATTGCGCCGAAATCGCCCTTGCTTATCTCGACGAAATCCGGATGAAGGGTTTGCCTTTCGCTTCCAAACAATTACATCAACATTTGGAAAATACCAAAAACCAACACAAACCCCATACCATCACGGCACGCTTGCATCTTATCGGAAAAGAATTGGGGCAACTCATTGAAAATAAAACGGATAAATTCAACCTACTCAAGCAAATGTGGCGCTACGAAACCGTTCAAGAAAGACTTTTGGCTATTAATGCATTATCTTATCTAGCCGAAAAATATCCCGGCCAAGTAAAAGAATTCCTGCTCGATCTGGCCGACGACATTCAAAATTGGAAAATTTCTCTTCAAATGGCCATGCGCCTAATCGCCCAAATGGTCATCAACAACCCTACGGAACTCTTCATTATCCTCAACCGCTGGGTCGAAAGCAATGACCCGCTCAAACGCCAAATGGCCATGTCGTGCATCCCGGCATACATCCGGTCACCGAAAGGAGAAATAAACAGTGCATTACGATTCATTAGCAAAGGAATGGAAGAACACGACACAAAAACAAGCCAAACTGTTGCATGGGCATTGCGCGAAATATCTAAAAAAAACCCCGAAAAAACCACCGAATTCCTCAAACATTGGGCACAAACCGATAATAGCTATACAAAAAAAATCATTGAAAACGCCCTCAAATTCCTGCCCGAAAAAGAACAAAAAGAAATCCTTCGCCTGCTCAGTAACGAATAATGTATGATGAACGGCTTCGGATCATTCCGGCAACCTTAGGATTCATAATCCTTTCCCAATGTAAAAAACACACCGAAACCCATGACGGAACCCAACCCGAAACCGCGGAACTACACTACAATTTTTCCTACGGAAATCACCTCCAACAAACCATGGACGTCTATGTTTCCTTCGGCCTCCGCGACACCATACCATTGATTGTTATGGTGCACGGCGGAAACTGGATCGGCCACGACAAATCAGATTTTTCCCCTCGGTTCGAACGGATGAGAAACTTTGAACGCTACGCATTAATCAACATCAATTATCGTTTGGACAGCACCAACGCGCCACCCGTTCCAATGCAAACCGACGATATTGCGCTCGCCATTGAAAAAACAAAAGAAATCTTTCACCTGAAAGCCGACCGTATAGGACTAATGGGAATGAGTTCGGGCGGACATATCACTGCTATATATGCATATCGCTACAACATTGATCATAACATAAAAGTGCTGGTGAATTTTGTCGGTCCTGTGGATTTCAACGACCCCCAATATCATACGCCCGGGCATTGGAAACGGATTTTTAGCGGCATTGAATACATTTTCGGTATCCCGTACATTGGAAACGAAAACTACTATGCCTCCGTTAGTCCTTATTCATGGATTGACGCACAATCTCCCGCCACCATTCTCTTTTACGCCGGCCAAGATACACTGGTTCCTTATTCCCAAGGAGAACGACTGCATGCACGTTTAGACAGTTTTTCCGTCACCAACGAATATTATTTCTACCCCAACAGTTCTCACCCATTCAACACACCCGACACCATAGACGCAACACTGAAAGCCGAAACCTTTATACGAAAAAATCTATAGCAATCTTCTGTCAATTTATTGCTAAAACCACCCCGGTTAACCGTCAATAAAAATATTTTTTTCGCCGGGACGGGCAAAAACCTTCAATGCTTCGTTATAAGCATTTTCAAAAGCATTCATGTTAAGCCCCGTTTCGATTCCGTTCCGGGCAAAATAATTTAACAGTTTTTCCGTCGGCAAATTACCCGTCAGCTCGTCTTTGGCCATAGGGCATCCGCCAAATCCGCGAATAGCACTGTCAAACCGGCGGCATCCCGCCTTATATGCCGCATCCACCTTTTCATACCAATTAACCGGATGTGTATGCAAATGTGCACCGAACTCCACATCGGGATAAAGCGGAATCAAATGACGGAACAAATAATCGATCGTTTCCGGTTGAGCCGCTCCTATCGTATCGGACAAAGACATAATCCGCACACCCATATCATGAAGTTTTTCCACCCATCCGGCAACCAACTCCGGCGACCACGGTTCACCGTAAGGATTACCGAATCCCATGGATAGATAAACAACGGTTTCCTTGCCGGCTTCATTAGCTATGCTAAGAATTTCCTTCAAAACTTCCACCGATTCGGCAATGGTCTTGGCCGTATTACGCATTTGAAAAATTTCGGAAACCGAAAACGGATAACCCAAATAACGAATTTGCGAAAAACCGGCGGCATCGCGCGCACCGCGCACATTAGCGATAATAGCCAACAGTTTACTTGACATCCGGCGCATATCCAATCGCCCAACCACTTCCGCCGTATCCCGCATTTGAGGAATAGCCTTAGGCGAAACAAAACTTCCGAAATCCACCGTATCGAAACCCACGCGCAACAAACTATTGATATAACGAACCTTGCGATCCGTTTCAATAAAATGCTTAATGCCCTGCATGGCATCCCGCGGACACTCGATAATTTTCACTTGCGGTTTCATGATATAAAGTTAGGGAAAAAGCACGAAACAAATGCTCCTTGTAAAAAAAAAGGGGCTGTCTTTCAAGTCAGCCCCTTTTTCTTTTTTAAGATTAGGCTGTCAGAGTTAAAAGTTGTTTTTTGATCAAAAAGATCTCATGTAGGTACTTTAAAAGTCGATTTTTTAATTTTTTAAT
>Ga0256834_1000223_pt1 | contig 40807 bp, 36 predicted proteins | sample 4281140metaG_FD_190536 | JGI IMG/M metagenome (GOLD analysis project Ga0256834, IMG submission 190536) | Hydrothermal vent microbial communities from East Pacific Rise, Pacific Ocean - 4281-140 | ecosystem: Environmental > Aquatic > Marine > Hydrothermal vents | place: Pacific Ocean: East...
TTGCCATGCCACAAGGTACGCAGCTGTTCCAATGATTCACTGCTTTCGATAGGTGCTTCAGGCCAGCTGACATATTCCTTGATGAAAGCAGCTCTATAGGCGTACAGGCCAATATGCCGCAAGTAACCCCGGGACATTTCCACACTAACTTCCTTCCCCCAGGCAATCTCATCCCGTTTCCAGGGAATGGGCGCACGACTGAAATACAAGGCATAGCCCTTTCTGTCCAGCACCACTTTAACGACATTGGCATCAAACAGTTGCTGCGGGTGCTCCAGGTGCGCAGCCAGGGTGGCCGTGTCTGCATACTGGTGGTGTTCCAGATCCTGGGCTACCTGATTCAACAGGGACACCGGCACCAGGGGTTCATCTCCCTGAAGGTTAACGATGACCTCATCATCAGCCCAATTCATGACATCGATCACTTCGGCGATGCGCATGGTGCCGCTGCTGTGCTTTACATCGGTCATGCACACCCGCGCATTGAAACTGTCGGCAACCTTGGCGATGCGCTCATCATCGGTGGCGATCACCACTTCCTGCGCCTGACTCTGGCAGGCTTTCTCATACACATACTGCAACATGGGCTTGCCAGCCAAAGGTAGCAACAGCTTGCCAGGGAGTCGGGTGGAAGCATAGCGCGCCGGGATTACGATGCGCATCAGACTTCTTCGTCTGCCGCCAGTTCACGCGCTTCCTGCTCAAGCATGACGGGGATGCCGTCACGAATGGGGAACGCAAGACGATCTGCTTTGCAGATAAGCTCCTGTTCGGATTTCTTGTAGATCAGTTTGCTCTTGCAAATTGGGCACACCAGAATATCAAGCAGCTTTTTGTCCATGTTTCAAACCCTGTAGTAGTTGGTCAAATTTTTTCACGAAAGCCGGATCCGGGAGCATTTCAATACGTACCAGCCAATAGTTTCCGGTGGCAAACCGTGCGTACTTTACCGCATCTTTCTCGGTCATCAGAACCGGAAGATCATCACCAAACTGCAGGTCTTTCTGTCGGTATACGCGATGATCGCGAAAGGCATGGGGAATCACCTTCAGCCCATGATCCTGCAACAGGGAAAAAAAGCGCTGTGGATTTCCCGTTCCAGCCACCGCATGGACGGTCTCGCCAGATGCCCGGGACAGCGGCTGCGGTTCCTCTGACAAATCCAGCAGTGGCAGAACTTGCGGCTCCCGAACAGCCATGGTCGGCGTTTCATCCCGCCACGGGCCGTTGCTGATCAACAGATCCGCCCGACGCAAACGACCAGGCAGTTCCCGCAAGGGGCCGGCAGGCAACAGGAAGCCGTTGCCAAACCCTCTTTCCCCGTCGATGACGACGATCTCCAGGTCTCTTCCCATGGCGTAGTGTTGCAGACCGTCATCAGACAATACGATATTGCAGCGGGTATATTCGAGCAGCTCCCGCACCGCCTGTGCACGCTCTGGCGCCACGCATACGGGGCAGCCGCTGAGCCGCGCCAGCAACACTGCTTCATCCCCCACCATCACCGGATCACTGTCCGCCCTGACCTGCTGGGGCCAGTGGCTGGCTTTTCCACCATAACCCCGGGCTACAATGCCTGGCTGATAGCCCAGGGAGATGAGATGCCGGGCAAGCCATATCACCAGGGGCGTCTTGCCCGTACCGCCGACGGTAATATTGCCCACTACAATGACCGGTGTGGGAAATCTGTGGGTTTTCTTCAGGTGGAGAAAGAACAGCATGCGGCGAAATACGCCAAGCGTCCAGAATACCAGGGACAACGGCAGCAACAAGTAGCTCAGGGGATTGTTGCCATACCAGATGCTTTTCAATTCCGTCTATTCCTCGGCTTGCGCGGCTCTGGCAAGAAAGCTGAGACGGCTCAAACCCAGTTGTCCGGCGGCATCCATCACCATCATCACCGCCTGGAAAGGCGCCTGCTTGTCGCTGGTAACCGTTACAGGAACGTCCGTGCGCTCTGCAGCCGCTTTTTTCAGGGCGCGTTTGAGGGTATCCACGTCATGGGTTACCAGTTCCTGATCGTTGAGGTAGAAGTTCCCCTTGGCGTCGATGGTGACGGCAATGGTCTCTGCCTCCTTGTTTTCTTCCGTCTGGGCGCTGGCCTGGGGAAGATCCACCTTGAGCTGGGTTTGCTTGTCGAAGGTGGTGGACACCATGAAAAAAATCAGTAGCAGGAACACCACATCAATCAGCGGTGTCATATCCACCAGTACATTTCTGGAACGTCGGGAAGGACGGATATTCACTATTTCTCCCGCTCTCCATGCAGTACTTCCACCATCTTGATGGCTTGCTGTTCCATGGCGATTGCCAGCTCATCCACCCGCCCGGTAAGGTAACGATGGGCGATCAGACTGGGAATGGCAACAGACAGACCTGCCGCCGTAGTAATCAGCGCCTTGGATATGCCACCCGCCAATACCGCGGGATTGCCTACCCCACCTGCACTGGTAATTGCGGCAAAAACCTCGATCATGCCAAAAACCGTACCTAAAAGACCCAATAATGGCGCTATCGCAGCAACTGTGCCCAGCGCATTCAAGTAGCGTTCCAGGCCGTGAACCACCTGCCTGCCTTCTTCCTCGATGGCTTCTTTCATCACCTCCCGGGAATGATGGAGATTGGTTAGCCCTGTGGCCAGCAATCGCCCCAAGGGGGAGCTTTCCCGAATAGCCAGAATGCGCTTCCGATCCAGTTCCTTGCTCTTGTACAGTTTCCAGATTTGCGGAAACAGATGATCAGGAACTACGCGCTTGCGCCGATAGGACCAAAGCCGTTCGAGGGTGATCGCCATAGCAATAACCGAGCAGGCGATGATAGGCCACATCAACAATCCACCTGCTTTAATAAATTCAAACACCGCCTGTTATCCTCCTTATTTCCCAGAGGCCAATCATACTAAAACATACATGAATCTTCCTGGCTATTTGTGCCAATAGCGTCTGGAAACAGAATGCCAAGACAGGGCGGCGGCAGCCTCGTCCGCCCCCAGATTAAATTCGATCGCACCCTCTGCGGCGGTATTCAGGGTGCTGGCGCCAGTGGCCTGCCAGCGATTTACCACCTCTTCCCGGGGGAATCCCCAACGGTTCGCCCTGCCCGTGGCGAACAGGACATAACGGGGCTGGACAGCGCGTATAAATTCTTCACTGGAAGAGCTGGCGCTGCCATGGTGCGCCGCCACCACGATCCGGCTTTTCAACTTGCCCGGCGCAAATTCGACCAGCCACGCTTCCCCCCAGCGCTCGACATCACCGGCAATCAATGCGCTATGCCTGCCAGCGGTCACTTTCAGCACACAGGATGCATCGTTGCCCTCCCGACCAGCACCAACCGGCGGGTAGAGGATTTCAAATCGCACCCCATCCCACCACCAGGTTTCACCAGCCAGACAGTGGCGAACATCCTTCAACCCAAGCCCAGACAACTCCCCCGACAAACGCTCCCCGACGGGCAGGTTCTGGATCAGATCCGGTGCTCCACCAATATGATCGACATCGCTGTGACTGAGGATCAACTTGTCAATGCTGCGGATACCCTGGCTTTCAAAATAGGGGAGCAATACGGCAGATCCGGTATTGAATCCTGATGGAAAACGCGGCCCCGCATCAAATACCAGAACATGACGGGCGGTACGCACCACGACTGAAAGGCCCTGCCCTACATCCATGAGGGCAAAACGGAAATGGTTCGGAAGCGGTGCAGAAACCCGCTTAGCATAGAGCGTCAGGCACAAAAGCAATATGGAGAAAAGAGACAACTGCCACAATGGGTGACAAGTGCATTTCATCGTCAACCACAATGCGGGTAGTGCCACCATGCCAAGAAACAGTAGCATCCCCACAGGAACGGCTTCCCAATGCAACACTGGCGACCACAGCGCCACAACGTCCAGCAGCATCAGAACTCCATTCAGCAACCAGCCCACAACAGACATCAGCAACTGACCAAGATCCGGATATACCAGCTGCGATACGACAGCGGCCATGGAAAGCGGAACGATCAGCATAGCAAACACGGGAATTGCCAGCAGGTTTACCAGCGGGGAAAATACGGATACCGGCAGCTGCTGCCAAACCAGAAGCGGAGCCAGGGCCAGGAAGATCCCTGGTTGCAGCCATAACCAGAAAAAACGACCCGTACCTCCACTGGCGAGAAACAGGATGGCCGCAACTGCGCCAAAGGACAACCAGAATCCCGCTGAGATCACCGAAAGCGGATCCCACAGCACCACCGCAAACAAAGCCAGGCCAAGCACATGAACCGACTCTGCCGAGCGGCGAAACAGGGTTCCCAACATAACAATGAGCAGCATAATCAAAGCACGCTGGGTAGGGATGGAGAACCCTGCCATTGCCGCGTAGATCAAAGCTGCAAGCATGGCAAAAGGTGCCGCCGCCACCTTCGCAGGCCAACGGCAGCACAGCTGGGGAATACGGCGCCAGCCCCATTGCACAAGAAGATACACCAGCGCAGCAACCAGGCCGATATGCAGGCCGGAAATGGCAATCAGATGACTGGTGCCGGTTGCTGCAAACACCGATTTGTCTTCCCGGGACAAGGCGGAGCGATCTCCTACCACCAACGCGCTCAGCACCGCTGCAGAACGATGAGAAATGCCGGACAGGAAAATATCCTCGGCAAGCTTTTGCCGCAGACGATCCAAAGACCACAATTGCCTGCCTGCAGGGGTTCCTTCGCCTTTCACATAGCCTGTATGGATTACTTGCCGGGCATACAGCCATCCTGCATAGTCAAACCCTCCAGGATTGCGGTAGCCGTGCGCCAACTTCAGCCGCAGCGGCAACACCCACTTGTCGCCTGCAACCGGCCTGGATGCATGCCCATACCAGGAAACACGGAAGCGCCAGCTGCCCGGCAGCGCCAGCCCTCCCTGCTGCAAATGGCTTGCCCGGAAGAAAAACCGGCTGCGTTGGGGATTGCTATCAGGAATGCCTTCAATGACGCCAGATGCCAGAACGACATCCTCCAGCATTGCTTCCGGTATAGATGAGGGCTGGCTTGCCAGCGCAAAAGCCTGCCCCCAGAGAAAACCCGCAAGTACGGCGCAAAGCAACCCCGTCCGGGGGAAATGCCACCAGCACCACAACACAGGCAACAGAAACAGCAACCAACCGGCATGTGGCAGCTCCGGCAGCTGCTGAAATGTGACGACACCAAGGGCAAACCCTGCCGCTGCGAGTAACACAATCCCTCCCTGGGTTGTGGCGGTTCTTCAGATAACCGAATCAAACACTATCGCGCCAAAACATTCAATATAGATTTACGCTGGCCAAGTCATGCAGATCATGCTTGAATGAATCATTCAAACCGCGTGGGTTTTACAGCGCTTTTTTTCATGCCACGAAAACTATTCAAACAATACACGCCAGACCCGAAAAAGCTATGTGAACACAAGCACATGCGGATTTTTGGCGGGCATTTGCTTGATCAAAACTTGTGGCATCTGAACCGGTACTCCGTATCCGGCGCCTTTGCCGTCGGCCTTTTCTGGGCCATGATTCCCATGCCACTGCAAATGATTGCCGCTGCAGCCACAGCTATTCTTGCGCGGGTGAACCTGCCGGTTTCCGTTGCCCTGGTGTGGCTGACCAATCCTTTCACCATACCGCCAATCTTTTATTTCAACTATATGGTCGGAACCTGGCTACTACCCCATCAGGAGCCCCTGGGAAATGTGGAGATGTCGCTGGAATGGTTCACGAAAAGCATGGGAGAAATCTGGCAGCCCCTGTATCTTGGCTCTGTTGTCGTCGGGATCATATTGGCAGCGGCAGGATACATGGCGATACGCCTCTATTGGCGCTGGCATATCATCTCGCAATATAAAAAGCGTCAGCAAGGACGCAAAAAACCGTCTTCCAGCTGAAACACCCGATCCATGCACTTTGCCAGGCCAGAATCATGGGTAACAATGATAAAACTGGTTCCCTGCCCCCGGTTCAGCTCCAGCATCAGATCGTAGATTCCAGCCGCAGTTTTTGGGTCCAGGTTGCCTGTAGGTTCGTCTGCCAGAACACAATCAGGTTTTGAAACCAGCGCCCGGGCAACGGCGGTACGCTGACGTTCACCTCCGGACAGTTCGGATGGCTTGTGGGCGATGCGGTTTTCCAGGCCTACGTTCACCAGCATTTCCCTGGCCAGTTCCACCGCTTCCGCTATCGGCATTTTCCGCAGCAATAGCGGCATGGCGACATTCTCCAGCGCGGTAAACTCCGCCAGCAGATGGTGAAACTGGTAAATGAAGCCAAGATGTTGATTGCGCAGGCGGCAACGCCGGGCTTCCGGCAAACGGCTGAATGGCCCACCGTTAAGCAACACCTCTCCCTCATCCGGGTCGTCCAGCCCACCAAGACAGTGCAACAGGGTGCTCTTTCCCGAACCGGAAGCGCCCAAAATGCCTATCTGCTCTCCCTTTTTTACAGCCAGATCCACCCCACGCAGCACCTGTACCTCTGCCGGCCCGGTGGTGAAGGTGCGGCGCAGCCCCAGACTTTCCAGCACCGGATTACTCATAGCGCAACGCCTCTGCCGGAGAGGTGCGGTATGCATTCCAGGCAGGGTAAAGCGTCATGAGGAAGCTGCAGAGGAAAGACCCAACGCCAACCAACAGCACATCCTCCCAGCGTAGTTGGGATGGCAGCATGCTGATGTAATACACGCTGGGATCAATAAACTGCACGTTGAACAAGGATTCAATCCAGCCTACTACCTGCTCCACATTCACCGCCAACAGCACACCCAGCACCACACCGACAACCGTGCCCACGAACCCGATTACGGATCCCTGCACGATGAAGATATACATAATCTGCCGGGGCGATGCACCAAAGGTCTTGAGGATCGCGATATCCGCCCGTTTGTCCACCACAACCATTACCAGAGTGGCAACAATATTGAAGGCCGCAATCACAACGATAAAAAACAGCAGCAGGCCCATCATGCGCTTCTCCATCTTCAGGGCGGAAAAGAAATTCCGGTGTTGATCCGTCCAGTCAGAAACGCGAAACAGGCCATTGAACTGCGATGCCAGCTCCCTGGAAACCTGGGTTGCCGCATACAGGTCATCCAGTTTGAGGCGAATACCGGATACCGCATCCCCCATGCGCAACAGTTTTGCCAGGTCCCGCATGTCTACCATGGCTATGCCACGATCATATTCCCCCATACCAACGCTAAAAATCCCGCTAACCACAAAACGCTTCGTTCTTGGCATGGTGCCGGCGGGGGTAGAAGTGAACTTGGGCACCAGCATGGTAATTTTATCCCCCACCTTAACCCGCAGGGCGTAGGCCAGCTCCCTCCCCAAAATAATGTTGAAGCCTCCCGGCACCAGGTCATCCAGAGACCCCGCCTCCATATGCTGCCCCACATCCACGACTCCCGGCTCCATGTCTTTCAACACCCCACGAACCAGCGCACCACTAACCTGCTTGCCATGCACCAGCATGGACATGACTTCCACATAAGGAGCGGCTCCTACAACTCTCGGATGCTGCCTGGCTTGCTCCAGCGCTTGCCGCCAATCTTTCATACCACCGCCGGACACAGCATTGATATCCGCATGAGAGGCCATGCCGAGAATACGTTCACGAACTTCTTTGTGAAATCCATTCATCACCGACAACACGGTGATCAAAACAATCACCCCCAGGGTGATCCCCATGGTGGAAATGAAAGAGATAAAGGAAATGAAGTGATTCCGGCGTTCTGCACGGGTATAGCGCAGGCCGATCCAGACTGATAGAGGATAAAACATGCGCGTATTATAGCCATTCCCGGCAAAGCCGGCCCATCAAAAGAAATTCAACAGGCCAGCCAGGAGATTTTCAGGCAATAGCTACTTTTTTCCGTGGCGCCTTTGTTTTCTTTTTTGTTTTTTCAGGGATAATTTTGCTTTACCTGTCTTGCCGGCCGGCTTTCCCAAAGGCTCCTTGCTCTTTTTTATCTTTGCTGCCTTGGGATCGGAAAAGGCTTTTTTTCCCATTACCTCTATAGCTTCGGCCTTTTTTTTCTTTTCTGCTTTCCTGGCATCTTTGGCAACCTGCTTTGCCGCTTTTTTCAAGCGCGTGGCCGAGCGCCTCGCCTTGGCTTTTGCAGCCGCTTTTTTCGCCTGTTTTTCCGAATATTTTTGCTTGTCCTCAAGCTGCATCTTCAAGGCACTGTGTTCTTTCCGGCTCTTTTCCGCATGAGCCTGGGCACCTTTTGCCGCAGCATGAGCCTTGCTCAAAACCTTGCTTACATCCTGCGCCGCCTCCTGGGCTGCAGCTGCGGCCTTTTTGGCTTTCTTGATCGCCTTTTTCAGCTTGCTGAGCATTTTCAGCTGTTCGGAAGCTGCAGCGTCTCTGTCCTTCTTCTTGTCTTTTTTTGCCATCATAGCGCTCCGTCAAGGGTTATAGGCTTTTGATACCGGGCCAACAATCAGGGGATCGGGCGCCCGGGCAACATTGTGATCTTTGTTGGGATAATCCAGCTTGTGCAGAAAATCGCGCAGACAATTGATGCGCGCTCTCTTCTTGTCATCAGACTTCACCACCGTCCAGGGAGCATCGGCAGTATTGGTATAAAAGAACATGGCTTTGCGGGCATTGGTATAGTCATCCCATTTTTCCAGGGACTGGAGATCGATGGGGCTGAGCTTCCAGTGCTTCAAGGGATCATGATAGCGGGAGTGGAAGCGCCGTAACTGCTCCTGGCGGCTGACAGAAAACCAGTATTTGCAGAAGATCGTATCTGCATTCACCAGCATCTGCTCCAGCTGAGGAGCCTGGCGCAGAAACTCCAGGTAATCTTCATCCGTACAGAACCCCATGACCCGCTCCACACCGGCACGGTTGTACCAGGAACGATCGAACAGCACGATTTCACCCCTGGTGGGCAGCTGATGCACATAGCGCTGAAAATACCATTGACCCAGCTCCCGCTCCGTAGGTTTCTCCAGGGCAACCACATGGGCGGCACGCGGGTTCAGGTGCTCCATGAAGCGCTTGATGGTACCGCCCTTGCCTGCAGCGTCACGCCCTTCAAACAACGCCAGGATTTTCTTACTTTCTTCCTTGACCCAGGCCTGCACCTTGAGCAACTCGATTTGCAGCAGATGTTTTTCCTGCTCATACTCTTCCAGATCCATCTTCACCGCATACGGGTATTCGCCCAACTCATAGGTGAGTTGCAGCAGCTTTTTTCCGGATATGATTTTTGGGGATTCCAGCACTTTCTGCGGATTGCTCAGGCGGTTCAACAGCTTTTTTAGCGTTGCCTTATTTTTCTTTTTCCTACCCATGTGAACTACTCCTCATTTAGTACTCTGGTATGCGATTCATTCTAATACATGTGTGCCGGCAAAAAGCTGCCGCAGGTCAATAAATTGAACAAATACAAGCTACCCCCTCCCTTTGTGGAAGCTCAAATGCTATATTTTGAAACAGTATTCCCAGACAGGATAAATTATGATGAAACACACATGGATCTTGCTCTTCGCCTGCTCTTTGTCCTTGCCCGCTACCGGGCTGTCCCAGGTGCTGCTCATTGATGCAGTGAAGGAAGAACAGCAGGCAAATACCCCTCGTCCGCAACGAGGTGATGCCATGAGCGCGGTAGAAAAACGTTTCGGCAGTCCCCTGACAAAACACGCACCCATCGGCGACCCTCCGATCAGCCGCTGGGACTATGCAAAATTTGTCGTCTATTTTGAGCATGACCGCGTAATCACTTCGGTACTGAAGCGAAATACATCGCCCCCCAGAGAGCAGTAAACACCCCTGACCCATCCAAGGAGCAATAATGACCGCCACCAAAACCACTCAGGCTCATATGCGAATGCATTCCATCCTGCAGCGCATTGCTACCGGGCCAGAGCTTTCCAAGGACATCAGCCTGGACGAAGCCCGGGATGCGACCGTTGCCGTATTGCATGACCAGATAGACCCGGTGCAAGCCGCGCTTTTCTTTATCGCCCTGCGCATGAAAAGGGAAAGCAGTGACGAATTCAAAGGCGTACTGGACGGCATTCGGGAAGTTGTAGATGGTGTAACAGCCAAAGTTGACCACGTCATCGACATTGCCGACCCCTATGGCGGCTACAACCGCACACTGCCAGCAGCACCCTTTCTTCCACCACTGCTGGCGGAATGTGGCCTGCACCCCATCTCTCATGGCCTGAGCGCAGTGGGGCCAAAATTTGGCATCACCCACCATCAGGTGCTACAGGCGGCTGGTGTTGATGTTGGCCTTGATTCCCGGCAGGCCGCCCAGCGGCTGTCCGACCCGGATACCGGCTGGGCATATGTCGACCAGGCCAGCTTCTGCAAGCCACTGCATGACCTGATCCCCCTGCGCACCCAGATGATCAAGCGCCAGGTGCTCACCACGGTGGAGGTACTGGCCAAGCCAGTAGCTGGCAAGCAGCAGACACATTTTGTCAGCGGATATGTGCACAAGCCCTACCCTCCGGTTTACGCCATGCTGGCCCGCCATGTCGGGTTCGATTCAGCCCTGCTCATCCGTGGTGTAGAAGGCGGCGTCATTCCTTCTCTGAGACAGGACGGAAACTACTTCAGCTACCACGACCGGGGAGAAGAAATCGGCGTGGACATTCACCCGGACATGGTTGGCATCACACAAACCCTGCGCGCGGTTCCTCTGCCGGAAAATCTGCCAAAAATCGCACGCCCGGGCGACGAGATTGCTATTGCCGTGGACATCAAGGACGCCGCCCTGGCGGCTGCTGACGCCGGGATGCAGGCGCTCAATGGAAAACAGGGGGTGACATATGACTCACTGGTTTACACCGGCGCGTTGATCCTCAAGCATATGCGCAAGTATGACAATCTGAAAGAAGCTGCTGAAGCTGTTCGTGCCGTACTCGATTCCGGCAAGGCGGCCGACCGGGTGAAATGACAAGCACCAGCTGGATAGCCATTGCCGCAGAAAACGAACTCGCACCGGGTCAAATGAAGCGCATCGAAGCAGGGGGAAAGCACCTGCTGCTTTGCAATGCGGATGGCAAACACTATGTTGTAGACGAAATGTGCAGCCACGAAGACTACTCTCTGTTCTTCGGCTGCATCCAGAATGGCCGCATCAAGTGCTCCCTGCATGGCAGTTACTTCGATCTGCAAAGCGGACAGCCCGAAACGGCACCGGCGGACAAGCCAATTTGCACCTATCCCGTACAGATCAAGAATGGACAACTGTGGATATGTCCCAGCTAACTCCAGCCAAAAAAAATCCACCTCAAAACAGCCGCAGCCACATCAAGATTCTGGAGCTGGAAAAAAAGCGCCTGCAACTGAACAATGCCTCGCCGGATTACATTGACATCAGCAACAAACTGTCCCGCTTGCTGTTCCGCACCGACCCGGAGCAGGCCCTGTCCATTGCCAGTCAATCCATCACCCTTGCCCAGTCCATCGATCACCTGCCGGGTCTGGCAAAAGCCTATGCCGCTCTCAGTCATGCACAGTTGAGCATGTCCCGGTACACGGCAGCCAGAGATTCTGCGAACAAGGCTATTCAGCTCTTCATCCATTTGGGAGAAAGCCCCGGCTTGCTGGATGCGAACAACGCCCTTGGCATCAGCTACGATACCTCGGGGGAATACGAAAAAGCGCTGGAAATCTTCTTGCGCAACGAGGAAATCGCCAGGGAGCTGGGCGAAACGAGGATGAGGGGAAAATCTCTCAACAATATCGCGTGCATCCTGTTTGATCAGGGAAACTACTCCGGCGCCCTGGAGTATTTCATGCGCGCCTACGAATGCACACAGGAACTGGAAGATCCCGAAGAAACAGGTATCGCCCTGCTGAACATCGGCGTGATTCATCTGGAGTTTGGACATCTCGATGAAGCGCTGGAATACATGACCCGCAGCCTGAAGAGCATTTCCGGCATCCCGGAAGCGGTATCAGGGGTTCAACTGAATCTGTCGCAATATCATAAGAAGGTCGGCGACACCGGGAAAGCGCTGAAGTTTGGAATACGCTGCCTGGAAGGCTACCGAAGGATCAACAATCCCCACGGCATCATAGGATCGCTTCGCAACCTGGGGGAAATCTATCTGCAGCAGGAAAAGCTGGACAAAGCCTGTTACTACTTCGAAGAAGCCCTGGAGCTTGCCAGCGACAAAAACGAAAGAACCCTGCAGGCGGAGAACCAGCTGTTGCTGGGCCGCGCCCATGTCCGCAAAACACAGCCCGACGCAGCCATCCGCATTCTGAAAAAGGTTTTCCAGTTTGAAAAAAACTACAAGACCTGTGTTTACGAAGCGCACCGGGAACTATCCCTGGCTTACGAGCAAAAGGAAGACTACCAATCCGCCCTGGAACACCACAAGGAGTACGCCCGGATCAAAAGCCTGCTATTCAACCAGCAATCCGACCAAAAAATGCAAAGCCTGCGCGTCATGTTCCAACTGGAACAAGCAGAAAGAGAAGCCAGGCTCCTCAAGCAGAAAAATAAAGAACTCGCCCAAACCAACAAAACCCTTACGCGGCTGGCGGAGCAACGGGAGCGTTGAGATGGGCAGGTCAAAACATCATGTCTGGTGTACTGCGTCGGAATTAAAGGCCCTTTTGGGGGACTCCCTTCAGGTGAGCCGCAATGCGGCCATCTGCGGTGTTGTACTCGCTCGCAGTACACTAGAAATAACGGGCAAGCTCCACCTGGAGATAATCGTCCTGACGAAAAACGTATTGCAAATCTTCTGGATCGATATGCAACCAGCTGCGTAGCTGCACGCTAAGCAGATAGGCCTGGCCAAAGCGGCGGCTGGCTTCCACATTCAGCAAGGTGGAGCCGTTCTCCCAGTCTACGACCGCGCCGGCCAGCACCGTCAGGCTCTGGGCGTCGTTTGCCGTCCAGCGCAAGCCAAGAAATACATCATGATTGAACGCCGTGGCTGCCCGGTCACCTCTTTCATCGACCACCAGTTCGGCAATTACACCAAGATCCGCGGAGGTGTCCATGATGCCAACCCGGGTATATTCGAACCCCCCGGTGAAAGCATAGTAGTCTTCTTCCAGGCCGTTGCGATAAATGGCTTCCAGCTTCCATAGCCACTCTCCCAGCGTCGCCTGCAGATCCACACTGGCCTGGTCGATCTGCTCATAGAATGGCGCAAGCACCAGCTCGCCTTTGCGGCCAAGCCCAGGCCGAAAAAGCGGATCCCGCCCTGTACCCTGAAACCAGGCCAGCCCCATGTCCCATTCCCCGATGTAGTGGGACCAGCGCAAGGCGTAATCTACATGGCGCTGCCGGGTGGAAGATTCATACTCCGCCAAGTCCTGTTCTACCCTGGGGTGACTGCGCAGCCGCCCTTCCTCACCGGGAAAAGTGCGTTCGCGAAAGCCCGGCAGGAGAAAGAAATCCAGGGTTCCCCAGTCTTTCTCCAGGGACAGCTTGGCCATGGGCTGGCCCAGCTTTTGCTCGCCATCGATGTTTTCCACCAGATCCGTCTGGTTGATGATATCCACCAGATGCACGGCTTCCGTAACCCCCCAGTAGACCTTTCCCACCCCCAGGCGGGCTTCCCAGCCATCGCCTGCATAGATCCATTGCAGCTCACGAATATCCCAGTGACTGCGTTCGTCATCCTGGCCATCCAGACGGACGAAGGGACGGAATACCAGGCTTTGCCGGTCTTCATCCCATGTACGGGAAAACTCCGGTTCCAGGCTGATAGAGTAGTCACTATCGTACTGTCGGGAATCAAGCGGTGACTGGAAGAACGCCCGTCCCTCCACAGCCATGTTGCCCGCCAGCTCCCAGGCGACGACTGGCGCCGAGAACAACACCGGCAGCAACATCACCAGCCATCGGGCATGCCGTGCTTTGCCCAACCTACGCATGATCCTGCTCTCCACCGCAGCTTGGGCAAAAGCCCCAAGCCGTGCCCGACAATCCCCCCACGCCAAATCCACTTCCACCATCAACGGGTGCGCTTGAGGCTGTTGCGAGTAAAATCGCTGTCCTTCAGGCCGGTGCGGAATGTATAGTCCTTCCAGGTCAGCAGCGTGCTTTTGCCGGTCTGATGATTTTCCATAAACATTTCATCCGCACGCCAGTATTTGTCAAGATACTGCCGATAGCCCTTGAATATCAGCGTCTTGAGCAAGGCATTCTTGCGATCGTAATATTCCACCTTGAGAGGAATATATTCCGCCTGATCCACCCATACCAACTGCCGGGTATAACCGGAATACTTGCTCACCGGATAACGCTCATTGACAAACACCGGCTTGCCATCCAGCTCATCGTCCCTGATGTACTTGTAGGTATACTTTTCCACTTCCTGGGAAGCCAGATCTTCGAAGGCAAATTCACTGCCCATGAAAGGACCGGATTTGTTGCGCGATGCAATGCGCTTCACCCTTTTCAGGGCAGGCAGATACAGCCACTGATCGTCATCCTTGACCTTGTGGGAGAAGGTCAGCAACGCAGTGCCCTTTACGTCCTTTGGTTCATCGAAAACGATCAGGCTCTTGTCGCCATCATCCACAGTCTCCAGAGATTTCACCCGCATCTGCCGCAGGCTTTCCTCACCATGACGGTTGCGCAGCAGCATGCTCATCTGCGCCTGGAAATCACCCCAGCCACTATCCCTGCGATCCGCCTCCAGGGCAATTGCCAGGCCTTTTTCTTCCTGAGTTTGCGCACTTGCATTGAAGCCCAGTAACGCAACCAGAAGCGTAATCAGTAGCTTGCTCATTTTTTCTTATCTCCAAATTTCATTAACAGGGGCGGCAGAAAAAAGAAATCGGCAAACAACGCCAGGCCAATGGTAATGGCCGTGAGCAACCCCATGCTGGCGTTAAGTTCGAAATCCGAAAGCGCCAGCACGCCGAAGCCCAGCATCAGCACCAATGTCGTCACCCACAGCGCCGTGCCTACGGTATGGAAAGCATACCGCACCGCCTGCTCCGAGCTGAGTCCCTGCTCCCGCCGGGCGCGCAGGTATTTGCTCAAGAAATGCACCGTATCATCAACCACGATGCCGATGGTCATGCCACTCACCACGGAAAGCGCCAGCCCCACCTGTCCGACGAACATTCCCCACAAGCCAAAGGCCATGCCAATGGGGGCAAGATTGGGGATGAGGCTGAGCAGGCCGATGCGCACCGAGCGAAGGGAAACCATCAGAATCAGCGAGATGAGCACCAGCGCCACCGTGGTTCCCTGAAGCATGGCCCGGATGTTGCGATGCCCGATATTGGCGAACATCACCGACGGGCTGGCGCCATGGGTTTGCATGTACTGCGGCGCGTTGTCCACCAACCACTGGTAGGCTTTTTCATCCAGCACCAGCAGCTCCTCGGAAGAAATGCTTTTCAGGCTGGCGACCAGGCGGGTTGCCGATTTTTTTACATTGATCTGGTTGTTCAGATCCAGGCCGAAAGGCAGGGAAAACTCATACAGCAGGAGATACTGCGCCGCCAGCTCCCGGTTGTCCGGCAGCTTGTACCTTGTGGGATCGTCGCCATGCATGTTCTTGTTCAGCCGCTTCATGATATCGGTGATGCTGTTGACATGCAGCACCTCCGGCTGTTGCCGCAGCCACTGGGCGAACGCCTCTACCTGATGCAGATACTGTGGATCGGCAATCATACCCTCGCCACCCGCCGGCAGGGAGTATTCCAGCAGATAGATGCCCGTAAGATGCTCCACCGCATAATCCGTATCCACGCGGAAAGGCACATCTTCACTGAAGTATTTGATGAATTCATCATTGAGCTGATTGCGCGGCAGCTGGCTCACCAGCAACACCATGATCGCCGCCATGCCCCAGAACAGGGGCGTGCGCCTGCGGACGACGAAATCACCCAGCCACTCCATCACCCCCTGGCCACGGGTAGGGCGGGTGCCGGGGCGCACCGGCAGGATCATGAGCAGGGCCGGCAAAAAGCTCAGGGAAAGCACAAACGCCACCATCACGCCCATCGCCGCCATATTGCCCAGATCCCGAAACGGTGGCGCGTCACTGAAATTCAGGCTGAGAAAGCCAATGGCGGTGGTAATCGAGGTGAGAAAAACCGGCCCCAGATTCAGGCGCAGGCTTTCCAGCATGGCCGCTTCCTTGCTCTCCCCCTTGCGCAGCCCCTGCAGGAACAAGACGATGATGTGTATGCAGTCCGCCACCGCAAGGGTCATGACCATGACCGGCGCACTGGTGGTTGGCGGACTCATCTCCATGCCGATCCAGCCGGTCAGCCCCAGGGTGGCGAAAACCGCCATCACCAGCACCAGCATGGATGCCAGCACACCGGAAATGGATCGCAACATGAAGGCCATGGCGACCAGTATGATCAGCAGCATCAGTGGATACAGGGTCTGCATATCCTGCTGCGCCATTTCCGGGAAAGCGGCGTTCATCATCACCAGGCCGGTCAGCCGGACATCCAGATCAGGATTCCGCTGCATGGCCTGCTGGGCGAGCTGCCGGGCGAACGCTGCCACTTCCGGCACCTCATCCAGTTTCTTGCCCGGCAATTGCACGGTAACATTGACGCCAGTGTGCCTGCCGTCGGGGGAAACCAGGCGATCAAGCAACAGCGGCTCGTTCAACGCGATCTGGCGAATTCTTTGCAACTGTTGCGCATCCAGGCTTTCCGCTTCTTCCACCAGATCCGCCACCAGCAGATCATCTTCCTCCGCTTCCGTATGCTGGTAGTTGGTAATGGAATCGACACGCAGGGAATAGGGAATCTGCCAGGATTCCCTGGTCAGCCATTCCACCGTGGCCAGCGCCTCGGGGGTGAACACATCACCATCCCTGGGGGAGACGACGAACAATACGTTGTCTGTCTTGGTATAGGTGTTCTGTAATGCCTCGAACGCCAGCAGTTGCGGATTTTCCTCACTGAAGAACATGCGGTAGTCATTGCTGAAACCAAGAAAACGCACGCCTGATGCCGTCAAGCCTATCAGCAGCACACTGAGCACCACCACCAGCCATCTGTGGCGCAAAATCCATGAGAAATAGGCTTGACTCACAAGCAACCCGGTTCTGTACTGTTGCGGAATCCTTTATGATACTCTGAAACCTTCCAGGCGCGGCCATTTACCATGAAAAAACCCTTGTTAATTCTCGGAGCAATTTTTGCGGCACTAATGATGTTTTATGGTGGCGTATCCGCTTTGGTCAACCAGGGACATGCGCTGGGCGGCTCGCTGGTCACCTTTGCATTGGTGATCGCCGGGGCCGCCGGACTGATCTGGGCAGCCAAATCCGGCTAGTACAGCAGGCGGCGGAAAAACCGCTGCCATGCCGAACCAGGGGATATCAATGCCGATGGCCCCGCCCCCAGGGATAGGGCGCAAAACCATCATTCCAGTCCTCATGTGGCCAGAAGCGATTGCCATAGTCACCATCACGATGCCCACACCTGGGAATGATGCCTTTCCGACACAGGGTTCTGCGCCATTCATACTTGATGAATTTCTTGAATATGGGCTTCTTACGCGCCTTGAACCTGACCTTGTGGCTCGGCGACCATTCACTTTCACCAAATCCGGTACCGGGGGAATCACGCATGGCTTCACCGCGTGCCGAATAGCCGTCCCGTTTCTTCTGCATGCTGTAATCATGGCGCTTGCGATGCTTCTCCCCATATACCGCCACGGCGATAACCCCCATGGCACTGTGATCCCCCCAGGCATCGGCATAGGAATCGCCAATATCGGTAAAATAGAAGCGGTTGACCCGCTGTCGGCTGGTGCGCCAGCCTTCGTATTCCGCAGTTTCCCAGGGGCCGAGCACATATTTCGCCTCCCTGCGCTTGAGCCAGGATTTCTTGCCGCTGATGATATTGCGGCCATCCACAGCAATCACCACCCCGATACGCTCACCACTGCGGTTGCGCACGCGAACGCTGTAGCGTTCACCATCACGCGCTGCAATATAGGCGCGCTGCTTTTTGCCATGGGAGCGGACAGGATACTGACGCAACTCCCCACGGTTATCGGAAATCACCTCAATTTCCACGTTCTCATAATAATCACTGCTCGCCATCACTCCCATGGACAGGCTGGACGACAAGATCATCAAAAACAGGATTGTTATCGACTTGTACATAAGCATTCTCCATCAGTCAGTTTGCGGCTACAGCTTATCCAGATCCGCCTGAACGAAACCTGAACAGACTGAAACAACTTCCCCGCCAGGTCGGTACCAAGCCGCATCCGGGTATGCGACAATACGCGCCGCCATGAGCCTGCTTGCTGAACAAACCGCCTCTGCCATCCACCCCCCCTTGCCAGAAAAAACCGGGGAACGTCTGCAATGGGGGCGCTGTAGCGGGGCGGTGCATGAACTGGCGATCGCCCGGGCTGCACAGCAATGGCCCGGCCTGGTCGTCGTGGTTGCCCGGGATGTGCAGGAGGCAACCCGCCTGGAACAGACCCTGGGATTCTTCCTTCAGGACAAGCAGCTACCCATCCTGCATTTTCCGGATTGGGAAACCCTTCCCTATGATGTGTTCTCGCCATTGCCGGAGCTGGTATCCCAGCGTTTACTCACCCTGCAGCAACTGCAAGCAGCAAAAAAAGGCATCATCATCGTGCCTGTGGCGACATTGCAGCAGCGCATTCTGCCACCCGACTATCTGGATAGCCGCAGCCTGGTGCTGGATATGGGGGGGCAGCTGGACATCGAGCGCTTTCGGCAGCGCCTGGAGCGCTCGGGCTATCGCTGCGTCTCCCAGGTGATGGAGCATGGCGAATTTGCCGTGCGCGGCTCACTGCTGGATCTGTTTCCCATGGGCACAGACCGACCCTACCGCATCGACTTGTTCGATGACGAGATCGACAGCATCCGCCTGTTCGATCCGGAAACCCAGCGTTCTTCGGAAAAAGTGGACAGCGTTCGCCTGTTGCCCGCACGGGAATTCCCGGTAGATGAAGAGGCGATCACCCGCTTCCGCCGCCAGTATCGCAACCAGTTTGAAGGCGACCCCCAGTCCAGCCTGATCTATCGGGAAGTCAGTGATGGAAACATGCCGGGCGGACTGGAATACTATCTGCCACTGTTCCATGAGCAGACAGCTACATTATTTGACTATCTGGGAGAGGATTGCCTAGTCATACAGCCTCGGGACATCCCCCAGGAAGCAGCGCATTTCTATCAGCAGGTGGAAGAGCGCTACGAGCAGCGCCGCCACGACCTCGAACGTCCCCTGCTACCCCCTTCAAAGCTGTATCTGAACGCGGATGAATTGGTGCACAGGCTAAAGCCATATGCCGGCATACATTGGCGTACCGGAAATGTGGATGAGCAGCGCAAGGGATTTGCCCGGCACTACAACTTCAACGCCACTCCCCTGCCCGCCCTCGCCGTACAGGCCCGGTCGGCTCGCCCTGCTGGACTGCTGCAGGATTTTCTCGCCAACCAGAAATCACGCACGCTGTTCACCGCAGAAAGCGCTGGCCGGCGGGAACACCTGCTGCAGACCCTCACGGAATTCCAGCTGCGCCCAACCGTTGTGGAAAATCTGCAGGCATTCCTTCAGAGCGATAACCCTCTGGGGATTACCGTCGCACCCCTGGAAGAAGGGCTGGATCTCACCGATACCGGTCTGACCATCATCCCCGAAACCCTGCTGTTGGGGGAACGGGTACGCCAGACCCGCAAGCGTCGCAAGGCAGGCCCGGATGCTGACCAGGTCGTACGCAACCTGGCCGAATTGCAGATCGGTTCCCCCGTGGTGCATGAAGAACACGGCGTGGGCCGCTACCTGGGGCTGCAGAGCCTGGACGTGGGCGGCATGTCCACGGAATTCCTCACCCTGGAATATGCCCGGGGCGACAAGCTGTATGTGCCGGTTTCCGCGCTGCATCTCATCAGCCGCTATACGGGCGCAACGGAAGAAAACGCCCCCCTGCACCGCCTGGGCAGCGACCAGTGGGAAAAGGCCCGCAGGAAAGCCGCGCAAAAGGTACGCGACGCCGCCGCAGAGCTGCTGGAGATCTACGCCCGCCGGGAAGCGCGTCAGGGCTTCGCTTTTCCCGCAGCAGGTGAAGAATATCTGCAGTTCACCGCAGAATTTGAGTTCGAGGAAACCCCGGATCAACAATCCGCCATCGAAGACGTCATCGCCGACATGACTTCCCCCAAACCCATGGATCGTGTGGTCTGCGGCGATGTGGGTTTTGGCAAAACCGAAGTTGCCATGCGTGCTGCATTCGTCGCTGCCCAGGGTGGAAGACAGGTTGCGGTGCTGGTTCCCACCACCCTGCTGGCGCAACAGCACTATGACAACTTCACCGACCGTTTTGCCGATTGGCCGGTAAAGATCGCCTCGCTGTCACGCTTCAACTCCGCGAAGGAAACCAACGCTGTACTCAAAGGACTGGAAGCGGGAACCGTGGATATCGTCGTGGGCACCCACAAGATCCTCAGCGAACAGATCAAATTCAGGAACCTGGGGCTGGTGATAATCGATGAGGAACACCGCTTCGGTGTGCGCCACAAAGAGCGCCTCAAGGCAATGCGCGCCGAAGTGGACATTCTGACTCTCACCGCGACCCCCATTCCACGCACCCTGAACATGGCTATGTCCGGCATGCGTGACCTGTCCATCATCGCCACACCTCCGGCAAAACGCCAGCCCATCAAGACCTTTGTCCAGCAATGGAATGACGCACTCATCAGCGAAGCCTGCCAGCGGGAGCTGCAGCGTGGCGGTCAGGTCTATGTATTGCACAATGAAGTCAGCAGTATCGAGCGCATGGTCAGCGACATCGAAAAACTGGCGCCGGGCGCCCGGGTGGATTTCGCCCACGGCCAGATGCGTGAACGGGAACTGGAGCGCATCATGCGCGACTTCTATCACCAGCGCTTCAACATCCTGGTGGCCACCACCATCATCGAAAGCGGCATCGACGTACCCACCGCCAACACCATCATCATCAACCGCGCCGACAAGCTGGGGCTGGCCCAACTGCACCAGTTGCGCGGTCGCGTGGGGCGTTCCCATCATCGCGCCTACGCCTACCTCATCACCCCGCCACCCAAAGCCATGACCAAGGATGCGATCAAACGCCTTGCCGCACTCGAAGCGCTGGAAGACCTGGGCGCCGGCTTCACCCTGGCCACCCACGACCTGGAGATCCGCGGCGCGGGCGAGCTGCTGGGCGAAGACCAGAGCGGCCAGATCCACGAAGTCGGATTCACCCTTTACACCCAGATGCTGGAACATGCCGTGCGCGCCATCAAGGAAGGCAAGCAACCAGCGCTGGATCGCCCCCTGGATCACGGCACGGAAATCGACCTGGGCCTCCCCGCCCTGCTGCCAGAGGACTACCTGCCCGACGTACATATGCGCCTGATCCAGTACAAGCGCATCGCCTCCGCCACCAACCAGGAAGAGCTGCGCGAGCTGCAGGTGGAAATGATCGACCGTTTTGGCCTGCTACCCGAGCAGGCGAAAAACCTGTTCGACATCACGCAACTGAAACTGGAAGTACAACCCCTGGGCATCCGCAAGATCGAGGCCGGATCCCAGGGTGGGAAAATTCATTTCGAGGAACAGCCCGCCATCGACCCGGGGCACATCATCCAACTCATACAGACCCGGCCACAGCAATTCAGGCTGGACGGCAGCGACAAGCTGCGGTTCTTCACCAGCCTGGAAGAACCGGAAAGCCGGGTGGACAAGGTGCGGGAACTGCTGCAGATGCTACACTGAGCACGCTGAAGAAGACCAAATCCCGCCTCTGTATGGCGGCCCTTGCCAAGGGAATACCCCTTGCCTGCAAGCCATGCCTTGATCCGGGATATTCCTGAACCCGATAGTTTTGGTTACCGGGTTATAGTGTTGCTCGAACTCCGGCTATTGCTGGAGCAATGGATATCAAATGATTGGGAAGTCTCGAAATACCTGCATGAAAAAAAGCATCTTCTTGTTGCTCACGCTAAACCTGTTTTTCATCATAGCCTTTGTCATCATTACCTGGAAAAATGTTTATATTGCTGATTCTACAGTTATTTCTATAGCCAACCATACGCTCAATGTTCTATTGGAGCTATCGGTATTGAATGCGGCGCTCTTGGTGGCGGGAAGCCTGTATTGGAAATCAGCAAAAGTAATATTCGTTTCAATACTCAGCATCTACTTCCTGATATTTATCGCCCAGGCGATAAGTATTGGGATATCCGGGTCTCCCTTGGTGCTGGCAGCACTTTACAATATCGATGAAATATCACTGTTGATCAATCGCCAAACGCTTACGGCCGGGCTCCTAACCGCCGCCTTGTTCTTTCTGTTGCTGTATTTTCTTGCACACAATGTATTCCCCGGGAAACTGGCCATCATTTACCTTTGTGTATTGGCCATAGCCTATCCCCTGGCACTGAAATACAAACATTCAAACGCATTTGAACGCTATACTGAACAGGCAGAGCAGCATCAGTATTCTTCCCCGGCATCACCCTTCCGAAATTTTTTCAAGGTAGCAAAGCTATATCTGCTGGAAAGGGAAACGGACGACGTCAACCAGCCTTCACAGGAAGATCTGGAGGTCGCCAGCAGATTCAATTTGGCTGTGAATCCTGATGATTACTATCCCTTCCTGAAGAAACGAATCTACGACCAAGAACTCGAGACCACGACTTCCAAAGCCCTGGACAAGCCAAATGTAATTGTTTTCTTTGTCGAAAGCCTCTCGGCAAGGTTGCTTGGCACCTACGGGAACCCCCATGAAGGACTGACCCCGAACATCGATGAATTTGCACGATCTTCCATGGTCGTGAGCGGTTACTACAATCACACTACACCCACTATGCCCGGCCTGTTCGGTCAACATTGTTCTCTGTATCCGCTGATCACCGGCAAACAGATGAAAGGGAAAAACAATCCGATCGCCAAGCTGGGGACGAAATGTTATCCACAATTCTTCAGGGAAGCCGGATATGAGACAAATTACTTCAGTCACACCAAACCCGGCAAATGGCATTTGTTCCAAAATCTTGGGCTATGGGGTTACGAGAAACGCTATTTTTGGCAAAATTTGCTCAACAGCTTTCTGGGAAAAGAAAAACTTGGTTTACATTTCAGTGGCGTCTCTGATCACCAGATGATGCGCAGCGTTACTGAATTCATGAAAAAACACACCAGGGAAAAACCATTTCTGTTGGGTGTATCAACCATTGAAACACATGTTGGTTTCAAGCTATCCAAGGATGGTGTTAAATATGCTGAAGGCAAAAACAATGTACTCAACATGACCCACAGTTTTGACCATGCCTTCGGTCTGTTTTGGAAATACTTCAAGCATTCAAAATACGCCAACAATACCGTCATTGTCCTTACTGGGGATCATGCCCCTTACAAGAGCAGGGAGTATATCGAAGTCGCTGGAAAAAACTGGAAAACAAGTGTTTTTGATGAGATGAGCCTGATCATATATGATCCGATGCACTTGTTGCCCAACACCAAATATATCAATGCAACATCTGTCGACCTGGCACCAACCATTCTGCAACTGGCAAATATCAATCCAGTGCAGGAGAATGCATTTCTCGGGAGGGCCCTTTTCGATTCGCGCCCCTTCGATGCAGCTTTTGGCATTTCCCCTTATCCTGACTACAAAATATTTTTTCGTACAGGGAAACGACTGGTCAATGAAGCGCCAAGCAGAATCAGGAAAAAAGCGGACAGAAAAACAATCCTCTCTTTACACCGAATACTGAAGTATTCTGAGTATCTACGCAAAAGAGGGCGCTTGTACCCGGCAAATGACTCAGGCACCAAAACACCACCACAGAGCATTCGCTAATGGCAACAAACAGGGAACGCCTCCACTTTCTGGCACAACAGCTAAAGGAAGGCCGCTATGGCGATATTCTTCATCTTGCGGCAGGCAAATTGGGAATCAATTCGGGAGAACAGTTACGCCCAGCTGACCGGGCTACTTCCCGATTCCATAACCACAAGCAGCAGGCCATCAGCAGTTTTCTGGGTTTTCTGGAAGGCGGCAGCCAGCCACAATGGCCTCTGGAGGTGTTCATCGAGGTCAGCAATCTGTGTGATCTGCAGTGCGCCATGTGCCATACCTTTTCTGCCCTGAACCCCAAGCGTTTCAATATCATCTCCAACCGCCACCGGGGATTTTTCAACACCGACCTTATCGAGAGAAGAATGGGCAAAGCACTGGAACATGCACTGGTGGTGCATGCCTTTGGCTACGGCGAGCCCACCCTGCATCCTGAATTCACCCGGTTGCTGGAAATTCTGGACAAGTATGAAGTCATGGTGGATTTTTTCACCCATGGCATGCACCTTGACGAGGAGTTATGTGAAGACCTGGTCAACAAACGCATCAGCAAAATCACCGTGAGCTTTTCGGGAAGCAACCGGGAGGACTACGAGAACATTTACATCGGCGGCGAGTTTGACAAGGTTCTGGCGGGCATTCAGCGCCTGCATAAACACAAGCTGCGCCAACAGACCGAGTTTCCCCTCATCGTCATCAACAGCCTGGCCTTCAAGCACCATGTGGCGCGATTGCCAGAATTCGTGCGCATGATGGGCGAGGCCGGGGCCAATGTGATTCATCTCAAGCCCTTCAAGACCTATGACATTATCCAGGAGTTGCATGGCCACGCTTCCGTGCATCACCCGGAACGGGAAGGCAGTATATTGCAGGAAGCCCGCCGGATCGCGGCGGAATACGGCATCCGCCTGGAAAGCGCCGACTATGAATCCGACATGGATGATGACACCGTCCTGCAATCCCGGCATATGGGCAGCCGCGCTCTTTCCAGACAGACCATACCCATCGGGCAGCTGAAGAACATCGCCAGGGAAAAGCGCGAACACGGCGGACTGGGTGAAAAGGCTGCCGGCAAGATCGGTATCCAGATACCGCACAAGGACGAAGTGGAATACCGTCATCATGGCGGCATGTACTGCATGGAGCCGTTCAAGACACTGTACTTCGGCTACGAAGGTGCGGCCTACCCCTGCTGCTACAAGCACATCATGTGGGGCGACATCAAAACACAGCAGGCCCATGAAATCTGGCAGTCTGATCTCATGCATTCCCTGCGCGGCCATGTGGTCAGACAGGAGTACCCCGTGGATTTATGTCACGGCTGCATCAAGACCGGACTCTACCCGAAAGGCAATGCTGCCAGGATGTACAGCATCCACTATGCCCGCTGGTATGAGGACAGGTTCGGGACTACCTTTTACCCGAAACTTCTGGAGAAAGTCAGGGCGCTACCGGACAGCAAAGAAATCTTTTCGGCGCTGACCGGGGCTATTTCCGGGTGAATTCGAAGCGATAGACGGCGATGCCCACCTTGCGGGCATGGCTGTGGTCGATGGCGGCATGGTCTGCACCAGGCAAAACCTGGGTGCGCGAAAGCCGCAGACCGATTCGGACAAAAGGCTGATCTCCCTTTATCATTGATGCATCCATCTCGGCCTGGGCATACATCATCTGCCCTTCTTCAACCAGGAAAACAGGCAAGTCAACGCCATTGACGGAAACGGCCAGGCTGTGCAGCACCTCCTCGCTCACCCAGTCGGCAAGGGTGATCCTCAATCGGTAGCCCTGCCCTTTCTGCAGGGGAACATCGATGTCGGAGTAGTTCCCGGGGCCGCTCCAACGCAGCACACCCTTCCCCGGCACCAGTTCCCGTTGATGCCAGCCGCTGCCACACAGGGGCTGGCTGAAATCGAGAATCAGGCTGCTGTCACTTTCACGAACAGGGTTATGACAAGGCAAGGAAGCATGCCGGTAATGCTCCTGCAAAAGACCATCGACCATGCGCTGATACTGCACCTCAAACAGTTCTTCCCCCCGGGCGTACAATTGCATATCCAGGGCCGTGACCTGTTCCAGCAGCTCCAGAACATCACCAGGCAAGGCTTCCAGGCGGGTGCGCCGGGGATTGATGTTGAGGGACTGCAGCTGTTGCTGGGGATGGGCGCCCAGCATCTCCCCGGCAAGTTGCAGTCCGCGAGGCAGCTGTTCCGCCGTACCCACGAAGTCCATCTTTTCCAGGCGCTGCAGGGCCACGTCCAGCAACTCATCATCCGGCGGCAACACGCCTGCCCTGTGGCGCCAGGCACGGGCAAAGCTCACCTGGGAATCGCTACCACCGAGCAGTTCCCGCAGAACAGAATACTCCGCCGTATGCGCCAGGGGCCGCACCTGGGCATTGGTCACTTCTGCGCTGAGCACAGGATCGAGAAGGTATTCCTTCAGCCCCAATTTGCGCTCATGGATCACGCCGTATTTGGGATGGTTTGGATCCCGGCGAATATAATCGAAATGGGAAACTGTCCGCTCCATGGGGTTGCGCAGCACCACCAGAAGCCGGGGCCTGCGGGGCAAATAATGCACCAGGTTGTACCCCATGTGGCCACGAAACAGTTGAAAACGCGCCAGTTGCTCGGGAGAATACTGCTTTATCTGGAAAAACTCGTAGGCGGGACAGATCTCATCCATGTGAAAGCAATTTTCCAGCAACACCCGAAAGGTGGTGCCCGCTGTCTTGGGAATGTGCAGAAAATACCAGGGCCGGGTGCTGTCCCCTCCCATCAGCCTGGATCCCTGCTGTAGATGATTTCGATTTCCGGCTTTTCAATCGCAAATTCGTGGAATGCACCGTTCTTGATCTCAGTACCGATGTGAAAACCGGTGAATTTGAAGTTGCCCGGATCGATATCGCCGTAACATTCCTCGATGCCGCGCCGCATGCCGGCCAGCAGGTTGAATTCATAGTCTACGAACTCACCGCCCCCTTTGCGCGGCGGCCAGGCGATGGGCTGACCAAATTCCCACACCGTATCCCGGTAGATCATAGTACTGTGCTTGTGATTCTTGTAGTTGCAGGTCACATACACATGGCGCCCTTGCAGAATATGTTTCTGCACTTTGGGGCGGGCATCATAGTTGAGAATCTGGTAGAAAATGGTACGTCCCGTGCCCCGGCGTGTGCCGGGTTCGATCTCGGAAAAGGTCGCAGTAGCATAGGAATGGACAATAGCTTTGGTATGCACGGCATCCTTGTCCACCTTGCTTCTGTCGCATTCATAGACATCATCGACCTTGCGATTACGAAAGCGGAAGCGCACGAAGATTTCCTCGATGTTGCGCAGCATATATCTTTCCCGCTGCTTGAAGAAATCCGGCAGTATTTTCGGCTCCCAGGCCAGGTAGGAAACGAAGCCGCCCACATTGCCTTTGGCATTGGGGTTGCAGCCATGATTGGCCATCTTCGCGGCATCCATGGAAAGCAGCACCTTGCGTTCGTGCTTCCAGTGGCAGTAGCGGGAGGTTCGGGTGGACAGCTCTGAGGAAGCACCGGGGCAGCTTGCTGTTGGCTGCGGTGACTTGTCGTTACACAGGGAGTCCTGATTCTTCCATTGTTTGATCACCCAACCTTGCGAGGCTTCCTTGTACTGGCGGTTGCAGGCGATGCGATTGACCTTGGTATCCACGCTCCAGATGGGCAGGCCGTCGATTTCCGGCAAGGCCATCTTGCGGACTTTTCCCTTTGCCGGAACAACCACCTGTTCCCGGGACAGGGCATACACTCCCTGCTCCCTCCCCTTGAAATGCAGGTACCAGGCCAGGGCCAAACCAGCCACCAGCAGCAGTGCAAGGCTGATGGCATAGCGCTTCAGGCGCGCTTCCATGGGCGTCATTCGTCTACTCATAGCCAAACTGTTTCATGAGTTCCCGGGCATCCTTGAACACCTTGTGGCTGGCCTCCGGGGAAAGGTAATTCTTCCAGTCCCCGGCCACACCCTTGCGGTAGAAGCTGGAACTGTCCTGTTCTCCCGCCTTGCGGCCCCGGGAAAGATTCTTGAACGAGGCTTTCTCCACCACATCCGCCACCAGCTCCGGGTCATGTGACAGCCCGGCAAAGGCAAACAACCGACTGACCTGTTCCCGAGGTTCCTGCAGCAAGTCTTCGTAGCGCACCAACAGGTAATTGTCTCCGTAAAGCAGCTCTCCCCGCTCATGGAAGATGCTGGCAATACGGTTCCAGGCCCTGGCATGGCTCTTGAAGTAGGCAGACACGGCCTGTTTCTTGAGGAGGTTGTCATTCTTTCCTTCGAGAACCGATTCGACGAAATCGGTAATCCAGTTGCGCTCGCGCTTCTCGCGGAAATTGCGGTAGGAATGAAACATGGCCGATACCGCCACGTCTCGGGGGTCACGCACGATATGCACGATCTTTGTGTCGGGATAGAGTTTCTTCAGGGTATTGATGGTCACCTGCGCATCCTGCTCGGTGTTCAGGGCTATTTTTTCGCTGAAGTGGGTAATAGGCGTCTTGCGCTCGAACCCCTTGGGCGTCTTGCGCACCGCCAGGGCGCGGTAGAGCAGGTAGTCGCTCATGAGCCGGGAAAATTCGTACCGCACATCTGCCTGTTCCGGCGCGGTCACGCCGAAGGAAGAACTTTGAAACCAGCTGTCGAACCAATCATCATCGAGCAGGTTATCCAGCAGAGCCTTGTTCTCGTCCGGATGCTCGAACAAGCGGCGTTCCGCCACCACCGCAGCATTGGGATGATGGAAGAACAGCATGTGCAGCCAGGTTGTTCCCGACTTGCCATGCCCCACCAGGAAGACACGCTGCCGCTCGGTATACAGATCGAGGAAGTGGGCAAAACCATGCATCCTGGCATTCATCACCGCTTCGGGGGCACAGGGGCGCTTTTCATAACCCAATGCGCCAAATGCCTCGGGAATCACCTCGTTAAGCTCGCAGGTCACGGAATGTGGCAGGCGAGAATCCGAAAGAGGGTTGCCCACGGAACCCAGGGCATGCGTTTCCATTACTTCGTGGATGGCTGTGGCCAGTTTGCCCGCTTCCAGCCTGCCAAGGTCGACAGACAGGGATTGCATGACTTCGTCCGGCGCCATCACCAGATCCTCCTGGCGCACCATAAGGGCAGTGCCCCTCTCCTGCCAACTTGCCGTAAGCTGCAAATGCCGGGCGAACACATCGTGCACAAAGGCGGTAATTTCCGGGGCATCCAGGGAAACACCCCTGATCTGCGCCGCCTCCGGAACGGCAAGCATGCCCCGGCTACCGTTGGCATGCAGATACAGGGTTTCAAAAACCATGTAGGGATCACGGATCATGCAGATCACGCGTATGTCCTGATCCGTGCATGTCTTCAGCAGTTCATCATCCGCCCGATAGTGCCAGGCCAGCAGGGACTGATCCGGAAAACCATTTTTTTGCACCATCCCCACCAGAGCCGCTGCATCCTCTGGCGGTTCGCCCAGACCGGCATTCAGATCATCCAGCCCATAAGCCCGGCGCAACAATGTCGCCAGAAGAAAAAGCCCCGATGCCGGTTGCCCGGTAAGCAGTATACGCACCCTGTTCTTCCTGTTCGTAAAGCCGGGTCAGCCTGCCATGCCCTGAAGAAAACCACGCAGTTCAGCAGTCTTTTCTTTCATGAGCTTCTGGTCGGCACGGGTTTCCAGGTTGAGGCGCAGCACCGGCTCGGTATTGGAAGCCCGCAGATTGAAGCGCCAGTTGTCATATTCCAGGGACAAGCCATCGGTGCGATCCACGTTTTTTGCAGAAGGCAGGTATTTCTCTTCCACAGCCTTCACCGCTTCTACGGCATCCTTTACCTTGAAATTGATCTCGCCGCTGGAAGGGAATTTGGCGATGCGCTCATCCAGCATGCTGCTCAGGCTGGCGCCTTTCGCGCAGATCAGATCCGCCACCAGCAACCAGGGGATCTGCCCACTGTCACAATAGGCAAAATCACGGAAGTAATGATGGGCGCTCATTTCACCGCCATAGACTGCATCTTCCTCGCGCATACGCTCTTTGATGAAGGCATGGCCGGACTTGGTCTGAATGGCTATACCACCGCAGGATTCCACAATATCAATCGTATTCCAGACCAAACGCGGGTCATGGATGATCTTGGCTCCGGGGTATTTGGCCAGAAAGGCCTCGGCCAGCAGGCCGACGATGTAATAGCCCTCGATGAAACGGCCGGTCTCATCGAAGAGGAAACAGCGGTCGTAGTCACCATCCCAGGCAATGCCGAAATCCGCCTTGTGCTCCAGCACCGCGTCGATGGTGGCCTGGCGGTTCTCCGGCAGTATGGGATTGGGAATGCCATTGGGAAAGCTGCCATCCGGCTCATGGTTGATCTTGATGAACTCGAACGGCAGATGCTCTTCCAGCAGGTCGATGACGGGGCCGGCTCCGCCATTGCCGGGATTGACCACGATCTTCAGGGGCTTGAGTTTGTCCCTGTCTACATAGCCCAACAGCGCCTGGATGTAGTCATCCTTCCAATCGATGCTTTCCACGGAACCCTTGGGTGCGGCATCGGCAAACTTGTTCTTTTCCGCCAATTCCCGAATTTCTTCCAAGCCGGTATCGGCACTGATGGGCCGCGAACCCTCACGCACAAACTTCAGGCCGTTGTAATCCATAGGATTGTGGCTGGCGGTGACCATAATGCCACCGTCATAGCCATAATGATCCGTGGCAAAATACACCACTTCAGTTCCACACAGGCCCAGCTCCTTCACATCCACGCCGCTGTCCGTGAGGCCGCGCACCACGGCTTTCAGCAGTCCGGGGCTGGACAGGCGGATATCCTCCCCCACCACCACGGTTTTGGGCCGGAGAAAGGCCGCATAGGCGCTGCCGATGCGATAAGCAATGTCTTCATTGAGCTGATCGGGAATACGGCCACGCACATCATATGCCTTGAAACAGGTGATCTTTTCCATGGAGAAACCTCGGGCTGCAGGACAAATAAATTATTTTTACATTATACCACTGGCATATGGGGGAATACGCATCTCAAACCACAGGAATTCCCGGGCACAGGGGAGGCCCGAAGCCACCAGACAAAGAAAAAGCCTGTCAACTCGTTGAGTTGACAGGCTTTGATATGGCGTCCCCTAGGGGAGTCGAACCCCTGTTACCGCCGTGAAAGGGCGGTGTCCTAGGCCTCTAGACGAAGGGGACAAGTAAACTTGTCTTTGGTTTTATTCCAGGCGCTATGGCCGCGCCATTGAATATGGTGGAGCCAGGCGGGATCGAACCGCCGACCTCAACACTGCCAGTGTTGCGCTCTCCCAGCTGAGCTATGGCCCCGCTTAAGTACCTATGGAACCTCTGCAGTGCCTTAGGCTTCCTCAAGAGGCGCGTATGATAATCCAGGCGTTTTTTTCTGTCTACAGTTTTCGCAAGAATTTTTGCTGTTCGGCAGCCAATTACCCTTTCCCCCAAGAGTCCCGCAGGCTGACAACCCGATTGAAGGCCAGCTTGTCTGCTGCCTTGGCATCCCGGCAGAAGTATCCTTCGCGCTCGAACTGAAAGCGTTCTCCCGGGCTGGCATCGGCCAGGGAGGGTTCCAGCATGGCTTGCATCACTTTCAGGGAATCAGGATTGAGGAATTCCTGAAAGGGCTTGTCCTTTACCCCGTCCGGCGCGGGAACGGTGAACAGCCGGTCATAGAGGCGTACTTCCGCCGGCACCGCTGCGAGGGCGGAAACCCAGTGAATCACGCCCCGCAGCTTGCGCCCCTCGGGGTTCTTTCCCAGGGTATTGGGGTCATAGCTGCAATGCAGCTCCTTGATCTCACCACTGACATCCTTGATCACCTTGTCACAGATGATGGTGTAGGCATTGCGCAGGCGCACCTCGCCTCCGGTGACCAGACGCTTGTACTTCTTGTTCGCTTCTTCACGGAAATCCGCCCGGTCGATCCACAGTTCCCGGGAGAACTTCAGCTCGCGGCTGCCCATGGATTCATCCTTGGGATGGTTGGGGCCGACAAGGGTTTCTTCCTGGTCTTCCGGATAGTTGGTGATGACCACGCGCAGGGGATCGAGCACCGCCATGCGCCGCGGCGCCGTGCGGTCCAGGTCTTCACGGATGGCCGCTTCCAGTACGCCCATTTCCGCTGATGCTTCGGATTTGGTTATTCCAATGCGTCCGCAGAAATCACGAATGGAAGCCGGCGTATAGCCCCGCCGTCTGAGACCGGCCAGCGTCGGCATGCGAGGGTCGTCCCAGCCTTCCACATGGCCCTCTTCCACCAGCTGAATCAATTTGCGCTTGCTGGTGACCGTATATTCCAGTGTACGGCGGGCAAACTCGATCTGCCGCGGGTGACAATCAATACTGATGTTGTCCAATACCCAGTCATACAGGGGGCGGTGATCCTCGAATTCCAGTGTGCACAGGGAATGGGTGATGCCTTCCAGGGCATCGGAAATCGGATGGGTAAAATCATACATGGGATAGATGCACCATTCGTCCCCGGTCTGGTGATGCACGGCGCCCCGGCGGATACGGTACAGGGCCGGGTCGCGCAGGTTCATGTTGGGCGAGGACATGTCGATCCTGGCGCGCAGGGTGCGGCTGCCGTCTTCGAACTCACCGGCCCGCATGCGCTTGAACAAGTCCAGGTTCTCTTCCACGGAACGCTCCCGATAGGGACTGTCCTTGCCCGGCTCCGTGAGGGTGCCGCGATACTCACGCACCTGATCGGCATTCAGGTCACAGACATAGGCCTTGCCTTTCTCGATAAGCTCCACGGCAAAATTGTACAGCTGCTCGAAATAGTCCGAAGCAAAATACAGTCCGGCCCATTCATAACCCAGCCAGCGTACATCGTTCTTGATGGCTTCGACATACTCCTCATCTTCCTTATGCGGATTGGTATCGTCGAAACGCAGATTGCATTTGCCGTCATAGTCTTCTGCGATACCGAAATTGAGCACGATGGATGTGGCATGCCCGATATGCAGATAACCATTGGGCTCCGGGGGAAAGCGCGTGTGAATACTGCTGTGCTTGCCGGAGGCCAGGTCTTCTTCGATGATCTGGCGAATGAAGTTGGTTGGTTTGTTGTTATCGGTCATGACTGTTTCTGTATGTAGTCGATGGCTTTGTCGATGCGGCGCAGGCAGGCTTCCCGGCCGATCATTTCCATGGTGAGATCCAGATCCGGCGACGGCGAACCGCCGGTTACCGCCACCCGCACCGGCATGGCGACCTTGCCGAAACCAACTTCCAGGGTTTTGACGGTAGTGTCGATCACTCCGTGAATATCTTCCCGGTTCCAGCATTCCAGTTCCGCCAGGCGGGAGCGTACCAGCTGCAAAGGCTCCAGGGCAGCGGCCTTGAAGGCTTTTTTCGCGGCCTTTTCGTCGAAGGTTTCAAAATCCCGGTAATAGAAGGCACTGATCTGCGCCAGCTCCACCAGGGTGCTGGCGCGTTCACGCTGGGCCTCCACCACTTTTACAAGATCCGGCCCTTGCGCCGGGTCGATGCCCAGCTTGCCCATGTGGGGTGAAAGCAGACGGGCGATGCGCTTCGGATCATCCGCCTTGATGTAGTGCTGGTTGATCCACAGCAGTTTGTCCGTATTGAAGGCAGAGGGCGCCTTGTTGACTTCGCTCAGTTCGAACAGCTCCACCATTTCATCCAGGGAAAAGATTTCCTGATCGCCATGCGACCAGCCCAGACGCACCAGGTAATTGAGCAGCGCCTCCGGCAGGAAGCCCTCTTCCATGTACTGCATGACGCTGACGGCGCCATGGCGCTTGGACAGGCGCGCACCATCGTCCCCCAGGATCATGGGCAGGTGGGCGTATTCCGGCACCTTCAGCCCCAGGGCATTGAGCAGATTGATCTGCCGGGGGGTGTTGTTGATGTGATCATCACCGCGGATCACCTGGGTGATGTTCATATCCGCATCGTCCACCACCACGGTCAGATTATAGGTGGGCGCGCCATCGCTGCGGCGGATAATCAGGTCATCCAGCTCCGCATTGGCGACGCTGATGCGCCCACGCACCAGGTCGTCGAACACCACGGCGCCGGTGTCCGGATTGCGGAAACGAATCACATGAGGCTGCTTCGGGTCGATTTCCCGATGGCGGCAGAAACCGTCATAGCGCGGCTTGACCTTTGCCGACATCTGCCGCTCTCGCAGCTCTTCCAGACGTTCCCTGGAGCAATCACAGCGATAGGCCAGGCCTTTTTCCAGCAGTGCATCGATGGCCTGGTTGTAACGCTCGAAACGGTGGGTCTGATAAAAAGGCCCTTCGTCATACTCCAGACCCAGCCAGGTCATGCCTTCGAGAATGGCGTTTACCGACTCCTGGGTGGAGCGCTCCAGGTCGGTATCTTCGATGCGCAGCACAAAGCGACCGCCATGCTTGCGCGCATAGAGCCAGGAAAACAATGCCGTGCGAGCGCCTCCCACATGCAAATAGCCCGTTGGACTGGGGGCAAAACGTGTTCTGACTGTCATTGGAATGAGTATTGCGGTCGGAAAACAGGCATTTTATCAGGCTGGCGAGGGTAAACGAGCAGTTTTATACAGATATTTCCGCTTATCGCTACCAATGTTCCTGTTTTATTCTATAATAGAACCAATATAGCACCAAAGGAGCGCAACATGAGTACGCCCAACCTGACCCGCCGCCAGCAGGAAATCTACGAATACCTCCTCACCCATCTGCACGAATTTCCTCACCCACCAACACTGGATGAACTCTGCGACGCCCTGGGGCTGAGTTCCCGCGGTTCCCTGCACAAGCAATTGCAGGCGCTGATCAAGGAAGGGCTCATCGAACCCATGCACAACCAGCGCCGGGGGGTGCGTCTTGCCCAGGCGCCAGCGGAAGAGTTCAATTCAGACGAGAACGAGCTGCCCCTGTACGGGCACATTGCCGCCGGCCAGCCCATCGAGGCCATCGCCAATCCGGAAACCATCACCGTTCCCCCTCCCCTGCGTACCGAAAACCCTTGCTATGTGCTGGAGGTCAAGGGGGATTCCATGATCGAGGAGGGCATACTGGACGGCGACTGGGTGGTCATCGAGCAACGCGATCACGCCCGCAACGGGGAGATCGTGGTGGCCCTGGTGGATGGCGAGGAAGCCACCCTCAAACGCATCGAACAGCAGCAGGGAAAGGTTGTTCTGCACCCTGCCAACAGCAACATGCAATCCATGAGTTTCCTGCCGGAGCAGGTACAGATACAGGGCGTGCTGGTGGGGCAGATGCGGAGCTATCATTGACCATCGTCCGCTGTGCATGGGCGAATGCCAGCCCCCTGGAGCAGGAATATCATGACCAGGAATGGGGGCAGCCCGTTCATGACGACCGCCTGCTGTTCGAGTCACTGATTCTCGATGGCGCCCAGGCGGGGTTGAGCTGGGCGCTCATTCTCGGCAAACGCGAGAACTATCGCAAGGCATTCGATTATTTCGATGCCGAGAAAATTTCACGCTACTCTGAAAAAAAGATTGCCGCTCTACTGGCCAACCCCGGCATTGTCCGCAACCGGCTGAAAGTCCATTCCACGGTGAGCAATGCCCGGGCATTTCTCACCGCGCAGGAAGAACACGGCAGTTTTGATCGTTATATCTGGCAATTCGTCGGTGGTCAGCCCATTCAAAATGCCTGGAAAACCGATGCGGAGGTGCCTGCCACTTCAGCGGAATCCGATGCCATGAGCAAGGATCTGAAGAAAAGAGGTTTCAAATTCGTCGGCTCCACCATCTGCTACGCCTTCATGCAAGCCATGGGCATGGTGAACGATCATGTCATCCATTGTCACAAGTATCAGCAGATCAGAAATCTTTCCCCTTAATGCTTTTGACCTTTCTCCACAGCCGGTATTTCATGCGGCTTTTCCAGTGATACGCCGTTCCCTGGCAGGGATATAGGCGGATTTCCTCTGCTGTACGCACCAGGGTGGTGAGCTGGCGCTCCAGTTCACGAATTTCCTGCAGCCAATTTTCTGCATCCAGCTCCCTGTGGGCCCTGGCCAGCGCATCGATGACCATCACTGAGCGATCAGGATCCATACTTGCCGCGTAGCGTTTCAACCCGGCCAGCAGGCAATACTCTCCTGCGGTTTCCGCAGGAGCTACGGGCCGCTTTTCAGGAAGCATGCCAGCGCCACTGAACCACAAACCGCTGACCGGCAACCAGCCTTGCGCCTGCCTTGCCTCGTTCTCTTCCTGCTGGAAAAACAGCATCTGGGTTTCGTTGATGACGCTGCGCCAGAACCTCTCGTCCTTCCCTTGCGGCAGGAAAGAAGCCATGCTGCGCCCGGCGACCCGGGACAGATCAGCAAAACCGGAACAGACGGGCGTTTGGGTAAACAGATACCAGCGCAGGGGGGAAGCCGCCTTCAGCACCAGCCCGTCTTCGGCAAAATGCCTGTTGAATGCCGAAATGAAGCGCTCTGCCTGCTGCAAGTCCATCTGCTTTTCCTCCAGGGGGAAAAGCAGCACCTGATCCCGGTCCGCACGCAGATATACCGGCGCGGCCTGGAGCACCCAGCCGCAAACCTCCTCGCCGCTGTCCGCAAGCCAGCACAAGGGGGCTGCGGCGGGAGCATGTTCTTGCAGATGGAACAGCCGGAAAAGGTTGGTGTCGAGGTTCCCGGGCGCGACCTTTTTGTCTGCGCGGGCGAGGAGGCGTTCAAGAACAGGAAACCGCGGAATATCCGCGGTTTCCATGCCGGCAGGCGGCGGTTCCAGAAGATCAGGAACCAATAGATGATGGATCATCCCTGCATATTGCCCAGAATGGCGTCCTTCACCGAGCCAAGGGTGGCTTCAATAACAATCGCAGGATCGGTACATTGCTTGATTGCCGTATCCGGGTCTTTCAATCCGTTGCCGGTAAGGGTGCAGACGATCTTGCTGCCTTCGGCAATCTTCCCCGAGCGGATATCCCGCATGGCGCCGGCCAGCGAAGTCGCCGAAGCCGGTTCACAGAACACGCCCTCCATGGTCGCCAGCATTTTTTGCGCCTTGAGGATCTCTTCATCGCTGAATTCATCGAACCAGCCACCAGACTCTTTCTGCGCATTCCAGGCAAGATCCCAGGACTGGGGATGACCGATACGAATGGCGGAAGCGATGGTTTCCGGATGATCCACCGGTTCGCCCCGCACAAAGGGCGCAGCACCGGAAGCCTGGTAGCCCACCATCACTGGCGCGGAATTTACGATGCCATGATCATGATATTCCTTGTATCCCATCCAGTAGGCGGTGATGTTGCCGGCATTGCCCACCGGCAGACAGTGGTAGTCCGGCGCCGCTTCCAGTTCTTCAACGATTTCGAATGCCGCTGTTTTCTGCCCCTGAATGCGAAAAGGGTTGATGGAATTGACAATGGTCACCGGGGCTTCATCGGCAACCTCCTTCACCAGGCGCATGCCATCATCGAAATTGCCACGAATCTGGATGGTCACCGCGCCATACATCATGGTTTGCGCCAGCTTGCCCATGGCGATCTTTCCTTCCGGGATCAGCACGAAGGCTTTTATTCCCGCCCGCGCCGCATAGGCCGCTGCGGAAGCGGAAGTGTTTCCCGTGGAAGCACAGATCACCGCCTTGCTGCCCTCTTCCACCGCCTTGGTGACCGCCATGGTCATGCCCCGGTCCTTGAACGAGCCGGTGGGATTCAGGCCTTCGTATTTGACATAGATGTCCACGTCCCTGCCCAGGGCGCGGGGAATGTTGTTGAGCCGGATCAGGGGGGTGTTACCTTCTCCCAGACTGATAATACGGGTGTCATCATGCACCGGCAAACGGTCACGGTATTTGTTGATCAGGCCGGTGTAACGGGGGCGAAATGGCATGCTCCAAACCTCGAATAAGACTATTGTACTTGGTTGATTGTGATGGGGCGCGGTCAGTCCAGGTATTCTACCCGGATTCGGGAAACGCTTCTTACCGCATCCATGGCAGCGATGGCGGCAAGGGCCCGATTCATATCGCCTTCCAATACCCGGTGGGTCAGCAGCACCAGGGGCACTTCCGTCTCGCCACCAAGCGGCTCTTTCTGTTTTACCGCTTCGATGCTGATGCCCGACTCTCCCAGAATGCCGGTCACCTTCGCCAGTACACCGGGTTTGTCTTCCACGGTAAGCCGCAGATAATAGGCGGTCTCGATCTGATCCATACCCAGCACGGGGAAATCCGACAACTCATCCGGCTGGAAGGCCAGATGAGGTACGCGGCTGTCGGGATCGACGGTAAGGGCGCGGGCGATGTCGATGATATCAGCCGCCACCGCAGAGGCGGTAGGCAGGGAGCCCGCACCCGCGCCGTAATACAAGGTGGAACCCACGGCATCACCTTTTACCAGCACGGCATTCATCACGCCATCTACATTGGCGATGAGGCGGCGCTCGGGAATCAGCGTGGGATGCACCCGCAGCTCCACGCCCGTGTCAGTGCGGCGCGTAACCCCCAAATGCTTGATGCGGTATCCCAGCTCTTCCGCATACTCCACATCCTGAGCTTCGATCTTGCCGATGCCTTCGGTGTAGCATTTGTCGAATTGCAGGGGAATACCAAAAGCCAGTGACGCAAGGATGGTGAGCTTGTGCGCGGCGTCGATGCCCTCCACATCGAAGGTGGGATCGGCTTCGGCATAGCCCAGCTCCTGGGCCTCCTTGAGTACATCGGCAAAATCCCTGCCCTTGTCCCGCATCTCGGTGAGAATGAAGTTCCCGGTGCCGTTGATGATGCCCGCAATCCATTCGATGTGGTTGGCCGCCAGCCCTTCGCGCAACGCCTTGATAATGGGAATGCCCCCCGCAACCGCCGCTTCGAAGGCGACGGTGACGCCCTTCGCCTGAGCCGCGCTGAAGATTTCATTGCCATGCAAGGCGATCAGCGCCTTGTTGGCGGTAACCACATGTTTGCCCTGGGCGATGGCTTCGAGCACCAGCTCCTTGGCCGGGGAATAACCGCCAATAAGCTCCACCACCACATCCACTTCCGGGTTGCGAACCACCTCGAAGGCATCGTTGGTAATACTCACCTTGTCCAGGCCGTCGATGCCCTTGGGGTCAAACTCCCGCGCCGCAGCATGACTGACCACAATATCACGACCGGCGCGGCGGCTGATTTCCGCTGCATTCCGGTGTAGTACATTCATGGTGCCGCCACCGACGGTACCCAATCCCAGCAATCCCACTTTTACGGGTTCCAAGCTTCTTCTCCTGTTATTTCAAATCTGTTACCGGGGCAATAATGCCAGCCGGTTTTCCTGCAAAACGCCGTCCTTGCGAAACATATCCCGAATACCGCGCACGGCCTGGCGGGTGCGATGTTCGTTTTCGATCAGCCCGAAGCGCACATGGCTGTCGCCATATTCGCCGAAGCCGATACCGGGAGACACAGCCACCTTGGCATCGATGAGCAATTTCTTGGAAAACTCCAAAGAGCCCATATCCAAATACGCCTCAGGAATCGGTGCCCATACAAACATGGTGGCCTTGGGCCGCTCCACGGCCCAGCCGATGTTGTTCAGCCCGTCGCAAAGCACATTGCGTCGGGACTCGTACATGCCCCGGATATCCGCCACGCATTCCTGGGGGCCTTCCAGGGCGGCAATGGCCGCCACCTGAATCGGCGTGAACATACCGTAGTCCAGATAGGATTTCATCCGTGCCAACGCCGCCACCAGGGTCTTGTTGCCGCACATGAAACCTACGCGCCAACCGGGCATATTGTAGCTTTTCGACAGGGAAAAAAACTCCACCGCAATCTCTTCCGCTCCCGGCACTTGCAGAATCGAGGGCGCTTTGTAGCCATCGAATACTATATCCGCATAAGCCAGGTCATGAATCACCCAGATATTGTGCTCCCTGGCAATCTCCACCACCTTTTCAAAGAAATCCAGATCCACACACTGGCTGGTCGGGTTACCGGGAAAATTGATCACCAGCATTTTTGGCCGGGGCCAGGAGGCCTTGATGGCCTCTTCCAGCTTCTCGAAAAAATCCACACCTTCCACCAGAGGCACATGACGCACATCGGCTCCGGCGATAACAAAGCCCCAGGGATGGATGGGATAGGCGGGATTGGGCACCAGCACCGAGTCCCCCGGCCCCACGCAGGCCAGGGCCAGATGCGCCAGCCCCTCCTTGGAGCCGATGGTGACGATAGCCTGGGTTTCAGGATCCAGCTCCACTTCATAACGGTCCCTGTACCAGTTGCAAATGGCCCTGCGCAAGCGAGGGATACCCTTGGACATGGAATAGCGGTGGGTATCCTTGCGCTGGGCGGCCTCGCACAGTTTGTCCACGATATGCTGGGGTGTACCCTGATCGGGATTGCCCATGCCAAAATCAATGATGTCCTCACCCCGCGCCCGCGCTTCCGCCTTCAATTCATTGACGATGGCGAAAACATAGGGCGGCAACCGCTTGATGCGGCGGAATTCTTCCATTTCAGGGGTGGACACAGGAAACCTCTAGCAAGCTGGAAATCTAGGCAAACGAGTAAAGTACATGAGCAGGAAGGAAAATTCAATTGGCGCGCACATGCCGCTGCCCTCCGGGCTGCGTGAATGGACAGCAACCCCTTCCTGGTTTGCCTGTCGTACAATGGCCGCGCCCAAGGTATGATAGCGGCCATGAAATTCGCCCAGGATCAAGTCAACAGCAGATACCTCATCGAGGCTTATGAGGCTGGCTGCATTCACATCGGCAACACAGAGTTCCGGCACAACCTGTTGCTGATGCCGGAAAAACTGCGCGATCCCTGGGAGCTGCAAGCCATACAGGATCTTTCGGAAAAACACCTTTCCCTGCTGGCGGCATACCGGCCGGACATTGTCCTTCTGGGCAGTGGAGAACGGCAGTTGTTTCCTCATCCATCGGTTTTTGCACCATTGATGCAGGCAGGCATTGGTTACGAAGTGATGCCCACTCATGCGGCATGCCGCACTTACAATATATTGCTGGCGGAAGACCGGCAGGTTCTGGCTGCCCTCATCCTCTAGT
>Ga0256834_1000224_pt1 | contig 40648 bp, 41 predicted proteins | sample 4281140metaG_FD_190536 | JGI IMG/M metagenome (GOLD analysis project Ga0256834, IMG submission 190536) | Hydrothermal vent microbial communities from East Pacific Rise, Pacific Ocean - 4281-140 | ecosystem: Environmental > Aquatic > Marine > Hydrothermal vents | place: Pacific Ocean: East...
AACAACCATGCAAACCTAATTTTAAAAGAGTCTCCACATGACACTCAATGGTGTTTTTAAGAATAGTATATATTAAAAGATAACAAAACTCATATAATGAGAGAAATATATAGCCCCAACAAGTTATTTTGGTTAGTGTCTGAGAGATTGTAAACAGCTACATATTTCTCAAGTCTACTGATATAGTATAGCAATTCTAACTCTAAACCATCCATAACTTATATTTTTTCAATATAACCCCTAAGTTTAGGGTAAAACTTGATTTTTTAGTCTCATATAAAATGGACTATTAGATAGATATATTTTAAACTTGGTTATAAATATATCAGTCAATTTTTATGTGAGTAGAGTCACACTTCTTAAAAAAGCCCAGAAATTAGGGTTTTAATTTTAAAAATATTTGTCTCCAAAACTATGCTTATAATGGTTTGATGGTAGTATTTTTCAGAGTTAGAATTACTGGATATAGTATCACTTTGTTATCAAGATTTTTGATTTCTTTTTTTCGGGCGGTGTCTGTTTTGTTTTTGGATTGGTTCTGCTTTTATTGATAGGTCTGGCTCAAACCCTTTTATCTCCATCTTTGGTATTTTATTTTTTATTAGCTTTTCGATATTTTTAAGTAGCTCTAGCTCATCTATGCACACGAGTGATACAGCTTCTCCTTCATATCCAGCTCTTCCTGTTCGTCCAATTCTATGAACATAATCCTCAGGCACATTTGGAAGTTCAAAATTTATCACATATGGGAGTCTGTCTATATCTATTCCTCTTGCTGCTATATCTGTTGCTACAAGTATTTTAACTGCTCCTGATTTAAAATCAGCCAAAGCTTTGGTTCTTGCTCCTTGGCTTTTGTTTCCGTGGATTGCTGCGGATATAAGATTGGATTTGTTTAGTTTTTCGCTTAGTTTATTTGCACCGTGTTTTGTTCTTGTAAATATTAAAACTTGTTTTAATTTGTTGGTTTTTATAAGATGTATAACAAGTTCTATTTTTCTCTTTTTGTCAACTTGATAGACTAATTGCTCAATTTTTTCTACTGTTGTGTTCTTTTTTGCTACTTCTATCAAAGTTGGAGTGTTTAAAAGTGAGTTAGCTAACTTTTTTATCTCATCAGAAAATGTAGCTGAAAAGAGAAGATTTTGACGATTTTTTGGTAAAACTGCTAAAATCTTTTTGATATCACGAATAAATCCCATATCAAGCATCCTATCTGCTTCATCCAAAATCAGACACTCAATTTGTGAAAGGTTTACAGCCTTTTGCTCCATTAAGTCAAGCAGTCTACCAGGAGTTGCGATAACTATATCTACCCCTTTTCTAAGTTTTGCGATTTGAGGGTTTATCCCAACTCCTCCAAAAATTACAGCTGTTTTATATGGAAGATATTTACCATAAGTCTCAACACTTAAAGCTACTTGTGCAGCTAACTCTCGTGTAGGAGTTAATATGAGAGCTTTAACGTGAGGTTTTTTTTGATTGTGATGTTTTTGACTTAAAAGCTCTAACAAAGGTAGAGTAAATCCAGCTGTTTTTCCAGTCCCAGTTTGAGCCCCTGCTAAAACATCTTTTTTTTCTAAAATTACTGGAATTGCTTGTTTTTGTATTGGAGTTGGATTTAAGTAGCCTTGTTCTGAAATTGCACGAAGAAGAGGTTGTGATAAACCTAGTGTTTTAAATGACATTTTTTACCTAGTGATAATATTTTTGTTGATTGTATCAGAAATTTATAAACATATGCAATAGGACATTTTTAGTCCTATAATACTACAATGATAAAAATAGTGAAAATTTCACATTAGGAGTAGTTATTATGTCAAATACAAATAAACTAATAAACGAACACTCTCCATATCTACTCCAACATGCTTATAATCCAGTAGATTGGTATCCATGGTCTGATGAAGCTTTTTTGAAAGCGAAAAAAGAGGATAAACTTATATTTTTATCTATTGGATATAGCACTTGTCATTGGTGTCATGTTATGGAGAGAGAGTCATTTGAAGATGACAAAGTTGCTAAGATTTTAAATCGTGATTTTGTGTCTATTAAGATAGATAGAGAAGAGTATCCTCATATTGATAGGTATTATCAAGATATTTATACTCTGATGAATAAAAGAGGAGGAGGGTGGCCTCTTAGTATTGTGATGACTCCAGATAGAAGAGTTTTTTTCTCAGGTACTTATATTCCTTTGGAAGATGCTTATGGTATGAGTGGTTTTAAAGCCTTACTAAATGCACTTTATGATGCTTATATAAATAGAAAAGATGAAGTTATAAGAAGTGTAGAGTCTATTGAAAATGCTTTAAATCAGAGACAAAATAGAAAAGAAGATAAAAAAGTTACATTAGATATAAAAATTGCTGATGACTTTGTAAAAGAGATAACTTCACAATTTGATTTAAAAAACACAGGTTTAGGCTCTGCCCCAAAATTTCCCCATGCAACTACTTTTGATACACTTTTAGAGATTTATAAAATTACAAAAGATAAATCTGCTTTAAATATGGCAAATGAGACTCTACTTGCGATGAGTAGAGGTGGAATTTATGATCAGATTGAGGGTGGGTTTTATAGATATAGTGTTGATGAGATGTGGTTAATTCCTCATTTTGAAAAGATGCTTTATACAAATGGAGAGCTTTTAGAAGTTTATGCAAATGCCTATTTTTTGAGTAAAAATGAGAGATTTAAAACAGTTATAAAAGAGACAATTTTAAATATAAATGAACGCTTTTTAAAAGATGATATCTACTTCTCTGCTAGTGATGCAGATAGTGATGGTGAAGAAGGGAAGTATTTTGTTTTTGATTATAAGGAGAGTTTGGAGGATTTGAAAAAGGGTGGTTTTTTAGATAAAGATGCAAAAGAGATTTTAGACTATTATAGTATTAACATCGAGGGAAATTTTGAGCATAAACAGACAAATCCATATTTGAGTGGTCAAGATGCACCTTTGCATCTTGAAAAAGGAAAAAAGATTTTAAGAGCAAATCGTAAAAAGAAGAGTTATGCTTTTATAGATTATAAGATTCAAACATCTTGGAATGCCATTTATCTTAAAGGAGTTTTTAAATCTGCAAAATATGTAGATAACTCATATGAAAAAGATGCTTTAAAATCATTAGATGCACTACTTAAAAATCTCTATATCAAAGAAGAGCTTTATCACCAAATAATCATAGGTAAAAAGCCAAAAGTCAAAGGGTATTTGGAGGATTATGCTTTTTTGATTTCAGTTTTGATAGATGCATATCAGATAGATTTTGATGAAAATTATTTTACTTTAGCAAAAGAGCTTTCAGATAAAAGTATCTCAAAATTTTATAAAGATGCAAATTGGCATATGTCAGATGATGATTTTATGATAAAAGCAGAGTTTTATGATGCATCTTATCGTTCAGCCATGGCAGTGATGATAGAAAATCTTTTTAAAATTGCAATTTTGAGTGACAATTTATCTCTTTATTCATTTGCAAAAAATAGCTTAGATAAAAACCTAACACAACTAAAATCTGCTCCAAGTCATTATCCTTACGGATTAAAAGTCTATCTTCAAAGTCTCTTGTCACATGTAGTGATAAAATCTACCAGAGAGAATCTTGTAGAAAATAAAGATGCATTAGATGCGATAAAGTACCCATATGTTCTTCTGAAGCCAAGTTGTGACAAAGATTTTTTAGTTTGCAATATAGATAGCTGTTTTTTTGCAGATAAAGATGTAAAAGAGGTAGTTAGGGCAGTGGATAAAGCTCTAAAAGGGTAAAGTTTTTACCCTTAAGCTGACATTGGAACAACAGAGACTTTATTTCTGTTTTTATCTTTCTTTTTAAACTGCACATGACCATCTACTAAAGCAAAGATTGTATGATCTTTTCCTATGCCTACATTTTCACCAACATGTACTTTTGTGCCTCTTTGTCTGATTATGATGTTTCCAGCTCTTACAAACTCTCCACCAAATTTTTTAACTCCTAGTCGCTGACCTCTTGAGTCTCTATTATTCTGGGTACTACCTTGACCTTTCTTATGTGCCATATGAAATCCTTAATTATATTAAAATTTTTGGCGATTATAGCAAGTTTAGCTTTATTTTTCAATACCTTTTGCTATAATCTGGATAAATTAAGGAATTTTCAATGGAGACATTTTTAAAAAAAGCAAAAGATGCAAGCTCAATTTGTGCAACACTAGATAGTGGAGTAAAAAATAGCATCTTAATTCAAATGGCAGATGCTATAAGAGAAAATAGTGCTAAGATACAAGAACAAAATCAAAAGGATATGATCTATGCAAAAGAGAATAATCTCTCAGATGCGCTGCAAGATAGACTTCTTTTAGATGAAAAAAGAGTAGATGCGATGGCTAACTCAATAGTGCAGATTGCATCTTTAAAAGAGCCAGTAAATAGAGTTTTAGAGGGTTGGAGAGTTGAAAGTGGTTTAAATATCCAAAAAGTAACAGTTCCAATTGGAGTTATTGGTATTATCTACGAATCTCGTCCAAATGTTACAAGCGATACAGCGGCACTTTGTTTTAAAAGTTCAAATGTATGTGTACTTAAAGGTGGAAAAGAGGCACAAAATTCAAATGAAGCAATTGCTAAAATATTGCAAGATGTGTTGGAGAAAAACTCTCTCCCAAAAGAGATGATTTCACTTCTTCCAGATAGCTCACGAGAGGGTGTAAAAAATCTCATAAAACAAGATAAATATGTTGATCTTATCATACCAAGAGGAGGTGAGGGGCTTATAAAGTTTGTGAGTGAAAATGCTACTGTTAGTGTTGTAAAACATGATAAAGGCTTGTGTCATACATATCTAGATGAAGATGCAGATTTTGAAAAAGCACTCAAGGTGACTATAAATGCAAAATGTAGACGAGTAGGTATTTGTGGGGCTTTAGAGACTCTTTTGGTTCACGAAAATATTGCAAAAGAGATTTTGCCGATTTTAAAAGTAGAGTTTGATAAACACTATACTGAGTTAAAAGGTTGTGAGAAAACTGTAGAGATTATTGAAACTTTTTTAGCAAATGAGAAGGATTTTGAGACAGAGTATTTGGCAAATGTTCTATCTGTAAAAGTTGTAAAAGATGTAGATGAGGCGATAGAACATATAAAAAAGTACGGTTCATCCCATTCAGATGCAATTATCACAGAAAATTACACTGTTGCAGAGAAGTTTTTAAATAGTGTTGACTCAGCTTGTGTCTATCTAAATGCTAGCACACAGTTTACTGACGGAGGTGAGTTTGGTTTTGGTGCGGAGGTAGGAATTAGCACTAACAAACTTCACTCACGAGGTCCTATGGGCATTAATGACTTGACAACTTATAAGTATAAAATCTATGGAAATGGTGAGATTAGAGCTTGAGTGTTTTAGAGATAAAAAACTTAACATTTGGCTACAAAGATGGGCCACTTTTATATGATAATTTTTCACTCAATTTAAAAAAAGGAGAAGTTATCTCTATCGTTGGAGCAAGTGGAAGTGGTAAAAGTACACTTTTTGAGCTGATAAATGGCACACAAGCTTTAAAAAGTGGAACAATCAAAAAAAGCAAAATCGCACAAATCTACCAAGACCCATACAGCTCTTTTCACCCCTCATACAAAATCATCTCACAGATAAAAGAGGTTGCCGACATAAAAGATATAGATATTTTTTTAACAAAATTAAATCTAGAAAAAGAGCTTTTAGAGAAAAAACCACACCAATTAAGTGGCGGACAACTTCAAAGATGCTCAATTTTAAGAGCAATTCTTATGAAGCCTGACTTAATTTTAGCAGATGAGCCAACATCAGCTCTTGATAATATTGTACAGCTAGATGTGATGAAGCTTTTGATGAGATTTTTAGATAGGGTTGGAATACTTCTTATAACTCATGATGATGATTTAGCAACTTGGGCAAGTGATAAGATTGTTAAGCTTTGATTTGGTATTAAATCAATGCTGTTTTATGTAAAATGATAACTGCTTGTGATAAAAGTAGTAGATGTGAAAAACACACAAAGTTTTACAAATAGTTTATTAATTTAATCTAAAATAGGTACAATCAATAAAAAACTTAAGAAAGACAACAGCATGAGTGAAGCAGAAAATTTATGTGATATTATTATTTTCGGTGGTCATGGTGATTTGGCATTTAGAAAATTGATGCCTTCACTCTATCACCTTTGTAGTGATGGTTATTTAAATCCTAAAAGCCGTATTTTGACTGTAACTAGAAGAGCTATGAGCCTCAAAAAGCATATAGAGCTTGTTGAATCCAAACTTTTGGAGTTTTTAGAAGAGGGGCTTTTTGATGAGAAGAAGTTTAAAGACTTTAAACGAAGGCTTCAAGTTGTTACAGTTGATTTGGCAAATGAGGAGAGTTATAAGGTTTTAAAAGATGCTTTAGAGAAGTATCCAAATTATCAAAGAGTAAATTATCTTTCAACTTCACCAGATTTTTTTGCATCTATTTGTAAAGCATTAGATAGATGGAAACTTATAACAAAAGAGAGTCGTGTAGTTCTTGAAAAACCAATTGGGCATGATTTGAAATCTTCACAAACGATAAATCAAGAAGTTTTAAAATATTTTCAAGAGAGGCAGATCTATCGAATTGATCACTATCTTGGAAAAGATACTGTGCAAAATATTATAGCACTTAGATTTTCAAATAGAATTTTTATGTCACTTTGGGATGCAAATAATATTGATCATATTCAAATTACTGTTGCTGAGAGTGTTGGAGTTGAGGGTCGCTGGGGGTATTATGACAAGTATGGAGCTCTTCGTGATATGATTCAAAATCACCTAATGCAGCTTTTATGTTTGGTTGCTATGGAGCCACCTTGTTCATTAGATGCTAATAGCATAAGGGATGAAAAAGTAAAAGTATTAAGATCTCTTCGCCCAATAACACAAGCTGATATAGCACAAAAAACTGTACGAGCTCAATATGATTTAGGGACTATTGGTGCTGAGATGGTACCTGGATATAAAGAGGGTGAAGGAGTATCTGATAGTACTACTGAAACTTATGCTGCAATTCGTGTAGATATTGATAATTGGAGATGGAGTGGGGTACCTTTTTATATACGAAGTGGGAAACGCTTAAAAGAGAAGAATTCAGAGATTATAATTGTATTTAAACCTATTCCATACTCTGTTTTTGCAAATAAAGGCAGATGTATCTCACAAAATAGATTGATAATTTCACTACAACCAGATGAGAGTATAAAACTTAAATTTATGAATAAAATTCCGGGACTTTCAGAGCAGATGAATTTACAACAAGCTGAGTTAGAGTTAAACTCTTCTATAAATGAGTCTAGAAAATTTGGAGCATATGAGAGATTGTTATTAGATATTATCCGTTCAAATCCGACACTTTTTATGCGTTTAGATGAGGTAGAGGCTGCTTGGAGATGGACAGATACTATCTTGGAAGGGTGGGCGGAAAATATTGTGCCAATGAAAAGTTATAGTGCTGGAAGTTGTGGACCTAGCGCTGCGATTGAGTTAATTGCAAGAGATGGTAGAAGTTGGTATGATGAGTAGTATAAATTTTCATAATTTTAACACAAGTGTTGACTTAGTTGATAAGCTTAGTCAAAATATAGTTAAAAACCTACAAGGTGCAATTGATAAAAAAGGTCATGCAACTCTTATAGTTTCAGGAGGCAACACACCAAAGCCACTTTTTGAAAAGTTACAAAAAATGGAGTTAGAGTGGGAAAAAGTTACTGTTGGATTGTGTGATGAGAGATGGGTCTCTTCTTCAAATGAAGATAGCAATGAGAAGTTTGTAAAAACATATCTTTTACAAAATCAAGCTAAAAAAGCTAAATTTGTTGGTATGTATATAGATGGTATGAGTGCTAAAAAAGCGGAGTTAGTGTGTGCTAAAAATTTTAAAGAACAACTTTTTCCTTTTGATGTGTTGATTTTAGGTATGGGAAGTGATGCACATACCGCTTCACTTTTTCCTAATAATCCTAGATTAAAAGATGCACTTGATCTTGAGAAAAAAGAGATTTGTGTGAGTATTAAACCACAAAGTGCATCTTATGTTCGTATGAGTTTGACTCTCTTTGCAATTTTAAGTGCAGAAAATATATATTTACATTTTGAAACGATGAGTAAACTTGCAGTATATAAGGAGGCGATTGCAGGGCATGATATGTATAAGATGCCAATTCGCTCAATTTTACATCAAGACAAAAAAGATATAGAGGTATATTTTTCATGAATAAAATAATAAAACAAGTTAGAGACAATATAAAAAAGCGTTCACTAAAAAGTAGAGCTATCTATCTTAGTCGTATGCAAGAGGCAGAAAAAAGAGGTGTAAATAGAGCAAAGTTAGGATGTAGCAATATAGCACATGCTTTTGCATCAATGAAAGAGAGTGAAAAAGCATTTCCGTCTTTGCTAAATCATCCAAATATCGCAATCGTTACAGCATATAACGACATGCTTTCAGCCCATGAGCCATATAGACTCTATCCATCGTTAATTAAGCGAACACTTGCAGATTTGGGAGCAACTTCTCAAGTTGCGGGAGGAGTGCCAGCAATGTGTGATGGTGTCACACAATCGCAACCTGGAATGGATCTTAGTCTATTTAGCCGAGACAATATCGCAATGGGTACAGCCATAGCTCTTTCACATAATGTATATGATGGAGCATTGTATCTTGGTGTTTGTGACAAGATTGTTCCTGGACTTTTGATAGGGGCTTTGGCATTTGGTCATCTTCCTTCTGTCTTTGTGCCAGCAGGTCCTATGACTTCTGGTATATCAAATGCTAAAAAAGCTAAAGTAAGAGAAGAGTTTGCTAAAGGAGATGTTGATGAAAATACTCTGCTTAAGGTTGAATCAGCATCTTATCATAGTAGTGGAACTTGTACATTTTATGGAACAGCAAACTCAAATCAGATGCTTTTGGAGATGATGGGGCTTCAACTTCCAAATAGCTCTTTTATAAATACAAACACCAATCTTCGAGAAGCACTAACTGAAGAAGCTTCAAAAAGTATCTTAAAAATGACTAAAATAGTAGGAGATTATAAACCTCTTTATAAGATTATTGATGAGAGAAGCTTTGTTAATGCTATAGTTGGCTTGATGGCAACAGGTGGTTCAACCAATCATACGATACATCTTATAGCGATGGCAAGAGCGGCTGGAATTATACTCACTTGGGAGGATTTTGATGCACTCTCCAAAGTGACACCACTTCTTTGCAGAATGTATCCAAATGGTCAAGCTGATGTAAACCATTTTAGAGATGCTGGAGGTATGAGTGTTGTAATTTATCAACTTTTAAGTGCTGGATTGATTTTTGAAGATGTAGAGACTATCATAGGTAGAGGGCTTGAAAAATATATAGTTGAGCCTAGCTTAGAAGATGGTGAGCTTAAATTTAACGAAGGGTTAAAAGTCTCTAAGAATGAAAATGTTATTTCATCTTTTGCATCTGCATTTAGTAGTGAAGGGGGCTTAAGATTGCTTGGTGGAAATATTGGTCAAAGTGTTATTAAAACATCTGCTTTAAAAAAAGAGCATCTTTTTATCGAAGCCAAAGCGATAGTTTTTGAATCTCAACAAGAGCTAAAGAGTGCATTTGAAAAAGGTGAGTTAGAGAGGGATTTTATCGCAGTAGTTCGATATCAAGGACCAAAATCTAACGGTATGCCAGAACTTCACGGACTCTTACCATCACTTGGAGTTTTACAAGATAAAGGTTTTAAAGTTGCAATTGTTACAGACGGACGAATGTCTGGGGCTTCTGGAAAAGTACCTTCAGCAATTCACATATCTCCAGAAGCTTCAGATAATGGAGTGATTGCAAAAATACAAACTGGCGATATAATCTCTTTTGATGTTCAAAAAGGTGTGGTAGAGCTTAAAGTAGATGAAGATGAGTTAAATGCGAGAGAGATTAAAAGAGTAGATCTCTCTACTAATCGTTATGGTTTTGGTCGTGAACTTTTTGTCTCAATGAGAAGAAGTGTTGGTAGTGCAAAAGAGGGTGCTTGTGTTTTTGATATTTGTGGAAAGGAGCGAGCATGAATGCTTATGAAGTTATGCAGATCTCTCCCATTGTACCTGTAATTGCTCTTGAAAATGTAGATTATGCTCTGCCTTTGGCTTATGCACTACTTGAGGGAGGCATCCATGTCATGGAGGTTACACTTCGAACAAAAGAGGGCTTAAAATCGATAGAAAGTATCGCTAAAAATATACCACAGATGCACATTGGAGCTGGTACGGTTGTTAATGCGGATAGTTTTAAAAGGGCGGTTGATTGTGGTGCAGAGTTTATCTTTAGTCCTGGAATTAGCAAAGAGCTTATTCAGAGTTCACTTGATACAAAAATTGCACTTATACCAGGAGTTGCTACTGCATCTGAGGTGATGTTTGCTTTTAATAATGGTTTTGAACAGTGTAAACTTTTTCCAGCTACTGCTGTTGGCGGAGTTGAAACACTTAAAGCATATCAAGGACCTTTTGCTTCGATGCATTTTTGTCCGACAGGTGGAATTGATCTTGAAAATTTAAATGAGTTTTTATCTCTTAGTAATGTATCTTGTGTTGGTGGTAGTTTCATTGTGCCAAAAGATGCGATAGAAAATAGAGACTTTAAACATATAACAGCACTTTGTAAAGAGGCATTAGAAGTAATTAAGATATAATCTCACAAGAGAGTATAAAAGGAGATATATATGTTAAAAAATCTATTACCAATTGCATTAGCTGCAGGACTTCTGTTTTTTGGTTGGCAAGCTTATGATGAAGCTAAACCTGAGACAAGAGATAAGAGGGTATATTCTGAATTAAAACCGTATATCCCATATAAAATTGAAAAACGAGTTGGTGGGCTTAGCATATCAAGTACCTTAAATGATGATATAGAAAAACCACCAGCAACACAGGTGTACCATAGATTAGACGAGCTTGAGAAGTTGTGGGGAAAAAGATACTTGAAACTTGAAAAAAATCAGCTTTTTGTTTTGGATGATAATAATAAGACAATAAAAACAATTTTGCTTCAAAATGAGAAAGAGCTATCTTATGTTAAGAGTTTTTTTGGGCTCTAAGTATTTATCTATAAAAATGATAGTTTTTGATTATATTTTTTAAAAACTCATTTTTTTCTCATTAATTTTTATTATAATAGATTTAAAGGATAATAAATTATGAAGAAATATATACTTTTACTGGCTCTATTTTTTACTCAAGCTTATTCAGAGGCTCCTAATCATCTGTTTAAAGATGCTGATATAATTTTTCAAGATGCACAATCTTCGCAATCAAAAGCAATTAAATTAGCAACTTCTTCAAAATATTCTCATGTTGGGATTATTTTTAAAGATAATGGTAAATTATATGTTTATGAAGCGGTTGAGCCTGTTAAAATTACACCTCTTAAAAGATGGATTAAAAATGGTAAAAATGAGCATTTTGTGTTAAAGAGATTAAAAGATGAAACCTTATTGACATTTCAAAATCTAAAAAATATGAAAAAGATTGGAGAGAGTTTTTTAGGTAGGCATTATGATGGGCTTTTTGGTTGGGGAGATGATAAAATTTACTGTAGTGAGCTTGTTTGGAAAGTTTATGAAAGAGCATTAGGTGTTAAACTTGGTCCTCTTAAAAAACTTAAAACTTTTGATCTGACTCATCCTATTGTCAAAAAAAAGCTTTATGAGAGGTATGGAAATAAGATACCATTTGAAGAGTTTGCTATTGCTCCTCAAGGTATTTTTGACTCTAAGTTATTAAAAATAGTTTATAGCAATTAAAAAAAATAGAAAATTCCTACTAAAGTAGTCCAATCTCTTTTAAAATAGGTCTAATTTCTATGGATATTTCAGCGAGTATATCTGGAATTATACTCATAGCTTCATCCTCTAAATACCACTCTTCGAGTCGTTTATGCATCAAGTTTTTCTCATCTTCGGTGATTTTTTGAGATTTCTCTACAGCATTTTTTATATCTTCAAAATGTTTTTTTCTTTGAATCATAATCTCTCCTTTTAATTTTAATAGGCACAGCGATAAGCTGGATTCTGTCGTTGGATGATTATTTATCTAAGAGATATTTTACAATAACTCTTTAGCGAAGTGCAAAATTTTAAGACTTATACCACACACTTCTTGCTGCAGGTTGGGTTTTCAAAGCTACTTAGATTGCTCAAAGTACTGGTAGGCTCTTACTCTACCGTTTCACCCTTACCAAATAATGGCGGTTTACTTTCTGTTGCACTATCCCTCAGGTTACCCTGGCCATCTGTTAGATGGAACCCTATCTTAAAGCAGCCCAGACTTTCCTCTAGTTTTACTAGCAATCATCTGCTGTACCTAATGCAATTATAGCGAAAAAATATTATTGTAACAATGTGTAACAAGGTAAAATATTTTTTTCTTTAAAAGAGTAATTTTATACTAAAGGTTTTTTTTATGCTACAATGTGTAAAAAATAAGGAGTAGAGATATGAAAAAATTAGTTTCTTTGTTATTCGTTTGTATTATAAGTGGTAGCACTTTGTTTGGTTTTGAACATTTAAAAAGTGTTAAAGAGTTTGAAGAGATAACCAAAAAAGGAAATTTTATAGTAGATTTTTATGCTACTTGGTGCAACCCTTGTGTTGAGATGGAAAAAAACTTAAAAACTTTAAGTAAAGATATGAAAGATGTTACAATCTATAAGGTAAATATAGAAGAGAGTGTCGAGCTTTTAGAAAAATACGGTACACCTCAAGTTCCTGCAATTTTATATATTAAAGATGGAAAAATTCTTCAAGGATATATTGGATTAAAAGAGGTTAAAGAGCTTAAAAAAGATGTTGTAAAATATTTTACAAATAAAAAGCTAGCAAAAAAGTAAAATAAACTTTCCTAAAATATATAATTATTACTTTTTTCTAAGAAAGAAGTAGATTATATATTGATTTCTTCAATCTACTGTATAAATTCCTCTATTTTTTAAGTATAAAATATTTTTTACCTTTATTGACTTAACTTAAATATTTCTTTATACTATATAGTGTAAAACAATTTAAAAGGAGTTCAATTATGAACAAAATAGTAACAGCTTTAGTAGCATTAGGTTTGGCAGTTAGCCTTCAAGCAGGCACGGTTAAGTGTGATTTTCCAGTATACAAATCAGAGCCGATTTGGAAAACTGTAATTAAAAAAATTCCTAAAAAAGAGTGTTGGGAAGAAGAGCAAAAATCAGCTGTTAATTTTAAAGATAGTGGGTCAGATGCTTGCAATTCAGGCGGTATAGTTATCTCTAAAAGATGTGTAGTTACAAAATGTAGAACAGTATATGAGTCATATGAAGAGAAAATTTTAGTTGGTTATAAAAATTATGCTAAATGTGGTGTAGGATGTGGTGAGATTACTAAAATCGCTGACTGCAAACTTGAGACAATTCCAGGAACTGTAAGTTATTAGTTTCTTAAGGTAGATGTTTTTTATTAAACATCTACTTGTCTTATCTTTATTACTTGATTTTCTATAAATTTCATTAGTAAGCCATATACATAAAATTTTTGTTTAGATTTTTACTACATAAGTATTTTATTTGGTAGATTTTAAAATAGGATGAGAAGTATCATTTTGGTAACACTATTTTAATATTTGCACAATTTCTTCTTCTTCACTTAGATTTTTTAACTTTTAATACCTCTAATAATTTTATTTTTTCTTGGCATTGATAAGGATGGGAGAGAGTTTAATTTTTTCTATTTGATATAAATTCAATCAAACTTTTATAATACTCTCCTTTGCACTCTCCACACTCTTTAAGGTTATTTGCATGTTTTACCAAAAGGTTATCAACTTCATTTACAATCTCTTCTAAATCATCAGATAAAAATATAAGATTTAAATCCTCTTTTGAGATGACTCCCTCTTTGATCATAGAGTTTTTTATAAATTCATATAGAGGTTGCCAATACTCTATACCAACTAAGATAATTTTTACCTGAGAGATTTTTTTAGTCTGCATAAGTGTTAATGCTTCAAAAAGTTCATCCAATGTCCCAAAACCACCAGGGAAGATGATGTAAGTAAAAGAGTATTTTACAAGCATTACTTTTCTTGCAAAAAAGTAATCAAATCCTATCTCTGTTGTTGTATATTTATTTGGTTTTTGCTCTTGTGGAAGTGCTATATTTAAACCAATTGATTCGCACCCTCCACACTCATATGCACCTTTATTTGCCGCCTCCATAATACCACCACCTCCACCTGTAATGATATTATATCCATTTGCACAAAGCATACTACAAAGCTTTGTAGCTTTTTTATAGTAAGGGTTGTTTTTATCACTTCTTGCACTTCCAAAGAGTGTTATAGAAGGACCTAACTCTTTTAACTCTTCAAAACCTTTGACAAAATCAGACATAACTTTAAAAACACTCCAGATGTCATCTTTTTCAATATCATTTATAAATCTATTTTTAGAGTTTTTTCTTGCCACTATTTTAGCTGTGAGAGAATCTCTTTTGGAGTACCAATATCAACTATTTGAATTCCAAAATTACCCTCTACAATCACAACTTCTCCTTTTGCAATTATCTTATCACCAACTAAAACATCTAAAGGCTCATTTGCAAGCTGATCAAGCTCCACAACTGAACCGATGTCCATATTTAATACATCTTTTAAAAGAACAGTTTTTGTCCCGATTCTAACTCTAATAGGAAGAGCCACATCTAAAAGAAGTTCCATATTTTTAAGCTCATCTTCGCTTAGAGTAGATGCACTCTTATCGTCATCATTATCATCTTCTAAAATACCAAAATTTGAGATAAATTCACTATCTCCTGCTATATACATATTTGCTGTTGTATTTGCAATATTGGTTTTTATTGTATATAATTTAGAGAAGTTTTCAAAGTTTTGACCATCTTCAAAATAGTCAATACTTTGAAGTTCAAAATTTAAAGAGGGCAGGTCATCTTGAGCTGATAGTGTTGTAGATACGGCTCCAAATATATTTGAAATTATCTCTTTAGTTGCATCTATATCATCTTCATTCATGCTAAGTTGCTCTTCTCCCTCACCTCCAAGCATCAAATCACCCAAACAAGTAGCAAGAGATGTTTCCATGGATAAAGAAATTTGTCCTTTTTCACAAGATAAAACTGCAAAAGCAATAGCAGCATCAATTTTTAAATCACCTTCAATTTTTTGTTCATCTTCTGTTGTAATTGTTGGTGCTTGACCTGTTAAGCCTTCTATTACTGATGATGTTTCTGCTATAAGCAGATTTATAAAACTATTCATTTACCGCTTCTTTTTTTATTTTTTGGAGTTTCAGTTTTTTTTCTAACTCATATTTTTGTAAAATCTCTTTTATCTCATCTTTATCATTTTTAATCACTTTTGTGATTTCAAGTGTTTTGTGGTGATTATGTATTCCCATTCTAGCTTCAAATATCTCTTTTTTATCAATTGAGATGATAGCACTATCACTAGCTGGGGCATCCAATCTTATAATACTACCTTTTTTTAGATTTAGTAAGTCTTTGAAATTTAGGGTAGTCTTGCCTAAAATTCCCTCATTTGTTATATCTGCTCTTTTAATTAACTCTTTTAATTCACTGTTTTTACTTTTCTTTGCATTTGTCTCACCTTGCATTATATCCTTATTTGCAAGTTTTGATAAAATTGGTTCTAGGTAGATTACAGGATAAGCTATATTTATCATACCGCTTGTCTCTCCTATTGTGATTTCAAGAACTATCATTATTACAATCTCATTTTGTGAAACAATCTGTATAACATTTGGGCTTGATTCTTTTGCTTCAACAATAGGATATATTTCAGCTACACCTCCCCAAGCATCTTTTAATTTACTCATAATAAGTCTTAAAATCGTCTCTATCAAATTTAACTCAATATCAGTTAACTCTCTCTCTCCTTCATAACTCTCACCTTTTCCACCAAGAAGTCTATCTAGCATTGGAAAGACTATGGATGGGTTGAGCTCTAGTATGGCACTTCCATCTAAAGGCTTTAGTGAAAATATATTAAAACTTGTTGGGCTTGGAAGAGACATTAAAAACTCTCCATAAGTCATCTGATCAACTGATTGTAGCTGTATTTCGATGATTGATCGCATAACTGTAGATATATGAGATGCAAGGTTTCTAGACATCTTGTCATGAATACCTTTTATGGCACGAAGTTGTTCTTTTGAGACACGATTTGGACGCTTAAAATCATAAAGCATGATTTTTTCGCTACTCTCCTCTGCCCCAACTTCTTCATGTTGCTCTTCATCACTACTATCAAGAAGGGCATCAATCTCATTTTGACTTAATATATCTGCCATCTTATTCCTAAAGTGTTAGTTTTTCTCTAATTTGCTTCATCAATTTCTTGTGAAGTTGGGATATTCTTGATTCACTAATCTCTAAAATCTCACTAATCTCTTTTAAATTTAATTCCTCAAAATAGTAGAGTTGTATGATAGTCTGTTCACGATCATTTAGTGTTGATAATATATTTTTAACAGCTTCAATCATTTGTGATTGTTCAACACGAGATTCTACGCTCTCACTCTCATTAGTTAACATATGTTCGTTTAGTGGTACATTATTTGCAACTTCTGCTGCTGTTTTTGCTTCTCTAATTTTTGTTAAACTCTCACCTAATGCTTTTGCTAAAAACTCCTCGCTAGGTTCTCTGGAGTGTTCTGTTAAGTGTTTGCTGGTCTCTGTATCAATTGCTTTTATTAATCTTCGATTGTTTCTACTTACTACATCTAAGCTTCTTAAATGATCTAACATTGAGCCGTAAACTCTTTTTTTTGCATATCCCCAAAATGAATCATTTTGCTCCATATTATATCTTCTAGAGAGTTTAACCATCTCTTCAACACCAATTGCAATTAAATCATTTACATCTATAGACGAGGGTAATCTCTCTTTTAATCTAAATGACATAGCTCTTACAGCTGGTAAATATTGAATAACAACCTCATTTGTCTTAGTATATTGTCCCTCTTTTTTCTCTTTCGTAGCAATAGCACTTATCAATTTAAACTCCTTTTTTTTCTGTTGGCTCTTGGCCGTTTATACTCTTTATAAGAGCAGTTATTTCATTTTCTCTCTTTTTAATCTCAGATATTTGTATGTTGACTAAGTTTTCGTACTCTTTTTTATTAAAAAGTAAATCTTCATCAACCTCTTTATCACTAAGAAAAAAGATTAAAACTAAATGTATGAACAAGTAGAAAAAAAGTGTGATTGTAAGTGTGCCAAATAAAAAGCTTTCAGCAGAGTTAAATTTTACCATAGAGAAAATCATACCGATGAAAAAACCGCAAATTGTAAAAAATGCAACATAATTTTCACTTCTCAAATATTTTCCTCATAGTAAATATTAAATCTTACTAAAACTCCACTATTAAACACCTTACAGAAACTTCACAAGTTTTCTTATAAATTAACAAAGCAATTAATGTGCCAGTTTTTAGTATAGTTGATTTTTATTGGTATTTTATAAAATATATTTAATTTATTTGGGAAAGAAACTGTTTTAGTATATATTTTTTAAAAATAGACTTGTCAGAAGACAAGTCTATTAAGTTTTACTACTCAGTTGTTGTTGGAGTAGGACTACTTGCATAAGGGTTAATTGTAGGTGCATATACCCAATCTGGTTGATCTTGGTAGTTTGGTACAAGATCATTTTTAGGTAACTTTCCTAGAGGTTTAATATACTTTGGTGTATCGTTTTGTGCTCTAACTTGATTTACAGGGAACTCTCCAGCTCCAGCTGATTCATCCATAGCTGAGAATACTTTCATAGTATTTATACTTAAACCTGCACCTGCCATATCAACTTTTGAAGAGTGACATAAAGCACATAAGTTTTGCATACTTGAAGCACTTTCCCCAACATCAATTCTAAGATAAAGTGCATTTTTATTTGATGGATGAGGCTCATGGCAACTAATACAGTCAAGTTTTCCATCTTTTAACAAGTTCACAGGAACTGAAGCTATTTTTGGATTTGGTACAATCCCAATAGGGTGAGTAGTGTGAAGATGAATAGGTCTAATTCCAGCACCACCAAATTGCTCTAACTGATGACAACCGAGACATTTAGGAGCTGATAAGCCCTCTAAAGATTGACCATTTACAGGGTTTGTTAACTGTGTATTTTTTACAGCAAAGATTTTATCATCAACAGCAAAGTGTGGAGAGTGACAACCAAGACAATCAAGCCCATCATGTGGACCAAAAGCATGTATAGAACTTGTAGATATAAAAGCTGCAACAACTGCAACACCTAATTTTTTTAACATTTTTACTCCTCTAGTTATAAGATTTTTTAATTTTATCAAATAAAAGGATAGAGTTAGCTTAAAAGAAACAAATTTTTGCTAATTAAATATTTTCAATTAATTTTTTTATAAAAAGTCCAAAACTTTTTTTATTTTTTTTAATAGGAGCTTGATTTTCTAGTTGGAAGACTAGAGTATCAACTATCTCATTTAAATGAAAAGATGGTAGGGAGTTGGGTCTTGTTTTTGAAAAGAGTTGACGAAATTTTAGAGACTTAGAGATATCTCTTGATGTACAGATGTAACCTAAGTAGTTTAAGAAAAATTGGGTTTCTATATTTGATTTTGCAACTTTTTGAATTTTTTCATATATAAACTCTCCCTCTTTTTGGTTTTCGGCCATATTTACTATAAGGTTTATGTTTTGATTTATGGCTGAAGTAATTTTTATAAGAGCATAAGCATCTGTTATAGCTGATGGGTCTGGAATAGTTACAACAATCACTTCATCTGCATGTTGTAAAAAAGTTTGTACATTTTTTCCAATTCCACTACCTGTATCAATGATAAGATAATCTAAAGTATTTAAAAACTCTGAATTTTCAAGAACTCTGCTATATATATCTTCATTGTAGAAGTTTAAAATCTCATCTCCACTTTCCCCTGGAATTAAAAATAGATTTTTTTCTACTTCTATTATGATATCTTCTAAAGTACACTCACCTTTTAATACATTTAAGAGATTACTTTTTATTTTTACATTAAATATAATATCAAGATTAGCAAGCCCAATAGATGCATCAAAAATAGCTACTTTAAATCCACGACTTGAGAGAACAAAACTAAGGTTTGAAGCAATTGTGCTTTTTCCAACTCCTCCTTTTCCACTTGTTATAGCTAAAATTTTACTCTTTAAATTTTTGTTTTGAGTTTTAATATCTCTTAGCTTTTTGGCTTGGGTATTCAACTATAAACCTTTTTGTTTACAAATCCTTCAAAGATACAGGAGACTAAAAAATCACCACTAGCCTCTTCTATATCATCTGGAACTTCTTGCCCTGTTGAAAAATATGATGTCGGTTTAGCTGAGCTTTTTATAAGTGAAAAGATATTTCCAAAACCTCTAGTCTCATCAAACTTTGTAAATATAAGTGTATCTATATCTAAAAAAGAGAAATTTTTATAAGCATCTTCTAAATCTTGTAGTTTTGAAGTTGCAGATAAAACTAGGTTTACATCTATTTTGTGATCCGTTGATTTTAAGAAGTTTGCAATTTTTAAGATTTTTTCTTTATCGTGTTGTGAACTTCCAGCTGTGTCTATTAAAATCAAATCACAATACAAAAGAGAGTTAAGGGCTTTTTTAAAATCTTCACTATCTATAACATCTTGGACTGGAAGTTTCATCATCTTTGCATAGTGAAATATCTGCTCTAATGCTCCAATCCTATAAGTATCAAGGGTTATAATTCCAACTCTGTTTTTATGTTTTAAAAATGAGTATTTAGCCGCAAGTTTTGCTAAAGTTGTAGTTTTTCCAACACCAGTTGGTCCTACAAACATCATAATTTTTTTCTCACCCTTGGATATTGGTTTTTCAATTCTTGTTGGTATCATCTTTTTTAGAAGTACAAAAAAGTATCTTTTTACAGTTTTACTGCTATTTTTCATGTATGGAGGCATTAGTTTTATGCTCTCTTGCATAATCTCGTCAAGATGCTCTTTTTTCATACCAGAACTTTTTGCTTTGTTGTAAATCTCTGCAAATTCAGGAGGAATACTAAGCTCTTTTACATCCTCTTTTTCATCCCAAAGCATGTTTTGAAGTATTTTTATCTTATCGCTTAAAAGTCCTATCTCATCTTTTAGCTGTGAAAAATCACTATGTTTTTGTTCACTTTTAATAGCCTCAATACTACTTTGAGTCACTCTGCTTTCAAGTGGGTTGCTTAGGTTCTCTAATCTTGATAGTTGTTTGGCTGTTTTTGAGATATTATCAAGTATATCATCATCAAAAGTAGCTTTTAATTTTGGTGTTTTTGTCTGTTTTTCTAAAGCAACTTTATCCTCAACTGCAATCACCAACTCATAAAGTGCATCACTTGTGAGTGATTTTTTTCGTATTTGTTTTGTGCTAACTACTAAAGCATCTCTGCCACAAGCTTTTTGTGCTTTTTGTAGTGCAATTGAGGGAGAAGTTGCGGTAAAAGTAAATAATTTCATTTTTTTGCTCTTTCAACGATATGTGCTAAAGGTATCAATACCGACTCTCTTGTTTTGAAATGGGGGTGCGGAATAACCAAATCTTTCGTTTTAATGCTTATTTTATCAAAAAAGAGTATATCAATGTCTAAAGTTCTTGGACTATTTTTAAAACTTCTAACTCTCTTAAAAAACCTCTCTACTCTTAAAACAAACTTAAGTAAATTTTTAGGATTTAGGTTAGTTTTTACTATTATGACTGCATTGTAAAAATCTTTCTGATTTTTATATCCAAAAGGTGGATTTTTTAAAATTGGGGAGCTTGAGATAACATCAACTACACCTCCTCTTTGAAGAGATAAAAAAAGTTTTTGAAATCTTGCTCTTGTATTTCCTACATTTCCTCCGATGCCAAGTGTAACTGTATGAGTTTTGTTTGATTTTTTTGAAGCTTTAAATGGATAGTTTTTATCATAAAAAAGTGTAAGATTTTTATTTAATACTTTTTTCAATTTATAAAATAATAGCTTTATCTTGGTAAATTTGCACCATATCTTCTATGCGAATTCCAAACTCATTTGGTATATAGATACCAGGTTCAATTGTAAAGACCATATTTTCCTCTAGTATTACAGATGATTTTTTAGAAATCATAGGAAGTTCATGTATATCCAAACCAACACCATGTCCAGTTGAATGTATAAAAAACTTTCCAAATCCAGCTTTTTCAATCACATCTCGTCCTGCTTTATCAACATCACTAGCTTTTACACCAGCTCCTGCTATTTTTATAGAGGCTTCACTAGCTTTTAAAACTATATCATAAATTTTTTGCATCTTTTTATTTTTAAATTTTTGCATTTTTTCAAAATTAAAATTATCTGTAAACTCTGCTGTTCTTGTTCTATCTGAACAGTATCTTTTATATTTTAATCCGGCATCTACTAAAAGAAGATCTCCAAAATTTAGCTTTTTTTCATTTGCATATGCATGAGGTTTTGCAGCATTTTCATTTATAGCAGTAATTGGGTGGAAGCTTAAGTCATATTTGCCATTTTGTGTTAACTCTCTAAGGGCTTCAAAATTGATATACTTTTCACTTTTTTTGTCCCCATTTTTTTGAAGATAAGATGCAAAATTATCAAAAGCTTCACTTCCAAGTTTTACAGCGGTTTTTATGAGTTCTATCTCTTTGTCACTTTTGATAATTCTCTTTTTTTGTGAAAAATTTGGAGATTTTTTAAAGGTGATTTTTAGAGATTGTTTTAACTTGTCAAAACTTCCAACTGTAAAATCTAAAGGATCATAAAAAACTTTTTTTACACCTGATTTTCTTAAAATATTTTTAGCTTCACTATTTAAATCTCTTGCAGCCTCTATAACTTCTGCATCCCTTACCTTTAGTTTTGCTTCAGTTGTATAACGAGGGTCTGTGATAAAAAAAGCTTCACTTCCAAGCTTTATAAAAAGCTCATTATCGCAAGAGAAACCGCATTCATGATATACGGCATTCTCATTTCTTAGGATATAATTTATCATTCAGCAGGTTGTTTGTTTTGTGACTCTTTCATCGCTCTAACTTCGCTTAAAATTTGTGATATAGCAATCATTGCAAGATGGTAAGAAAACGGTCCAAAACCACTAATTTGACCAGTGCAAACAGGAGCTACCAAACTTGTATGTCTAAACTCTTCTCTAGCATAAATGTTAGAGATATGAACCTCAATAATAGGAATTCTAACTGCAGAAATAGCATCTCTAATAGCTATAGAAGTATGAGAATAAGCTGCAGGATTTATGATAATACCCTCTGCATCATCTATGCACTCTTGAATTCTATCAACAATCTCACCCTCTAAATTTGATTGAAAAAACTCTACCTCAATGCCATTTTGTTTTGCATACCCCTCCATTTGAGAGTGAATATCTTCAAGCTTCATAGGACCATAAATATTTTGCTCTCTTATACCTAGCATATTTAGATTTGGACCTTGGATTACTACTACTTTCATTTTTTTCCTTTATATAATAAATGTAGTTGATATACTAGCATATTGATGCCAAATTAAAAGAAATTATTTTTTAGATATGAATTTTAAATATCTATTTTTTTTATCTCTACTTTAAGTTATGGTGTTTTTTATGAATTATTTAGTTTTTTATTGTTCTAGCATGCTAGTAAAAACTATGCACTTTTAGTGCATAGTGGTTGAGTTTTTTAGTACTTTTATTTAAGTACATTTCCTAACATTCCTTTTATAGCAGCTTGTAAATCTGCTGGATATACTACAAATTTGCTATTTGGAGATTGGCTCATCTTTTCTAGTGTATTTATGTAGCGATCTCCTAATAAAAACATTGTTGGTAACTCTTTATCGTGTATGGCTTCGGAGACATTTTTGATAGCTTGGGCTGAAGCTTCTGAAAGTGCTACTTGAGCCTCAGCCTCTTTTTTTGCAGCTTCTAGTTTTCCTTGGGCTTCTAATATCATGGCATTTTTATCACCCTCAGCTTTTGTCTCTATGGCTCTTCTCTCTCTCTCAGCTGCCGCTTGTTGTTCCATCGCTTTTTGCATAGAAGCAGAAGGGGTTATATCTTGTATCTCTACAGACTTTACAGTCACTCCCCAATCTGCGGCATCATCTATAATCTGCTCTTTTAGTTTTGCTTTGATCATCTCTCTATTTGAGAGAGCTTCATCTAGTTTCATCTCTCCGATAATTGATCTTAAAGTTGTCATTATGAGGTTTTGGATTGCTAGTGTAAAATCCTCGACTCCATAAATTGCATCTTTTGGATTGGTAACCCTTACAAAGGCTATTGCATTTGTAAGTATGACAGCATTGTCTCTTGTTATGACCTCTTGTTGTGGTATGTCTAAAATTATATCTCTTGTTGATATTTTCTGTCTTACTTTATCCATGTATGGTATGATGACATTTAGACCTGGCTTTAGTGTTTTGTTAAACTTACCAAGTCTTTCAATTACCCACTCTTCGCCTTGGGGAACTATTTTTATCCCTGCAAAGAGGGTTATGATTACTACAAATAGTAAAACTATTAAAATTTCCATTATTTATCCTTTTTTTACTTTTATAAGTTGTCCATGAACTTCAACGATATGTACACTCTCACCGACTTCTATAGATTCATCAGCATTAGCTTGCCACTCTCTACTTCCAAGTACAGGTGTATCAAATTTTACTTTTCCTCTACTATCAAAGTCAATTTTTTTACTTACTACTCCTTTTGTATTTAGGTTTGAGTCGCTTTGTCCACTTCTTGTGATGGTTTTATCTTTCAAAAAGACAAACCATAACACTAAAAATACAACTGAAAGGACTATCCATAAGATTAGCTCACTCACAAATGAAGTTTCAAATCCAAGATCTACAACTCCGACAATAAGAGCAGAAACCCCAAACCAAAGTACGATAAAAAGTGGCACAAAAATTTCACTCATTATCAAAATAAGCCCGAGAATTATCCAGTGCCACCAAAGTAAATCTGTTAGAAGAAATTCCATCATATGTAGATCCTTTTTTATTTTATTCTAAATTATATAGTAAACAATTTGGATTTTTTGGATTTATTGTATCATGTATTTGTTGTAAAGAGGAACTTAAGACGGATAAAGAATCCGTCTTTTAGAATATTATAGTCTAGACTCGTATCGTCTAAGCATATAAAGTTTTTTGAGTGCTTTTTTCTTAGCAGCAATTTTCTGTTTTTTTCTTATATCAGTACCTGTTTCATAGAACTTTCTAGCTCTTTTTTCAGTAACAACTAAGTTTCTATCAGTCTGTTTTTTAAACTTTCTATATGCTTCTTCGAATGACTCGTTAGGTTTGACATTTATACCTGGCATGTGGATATCACCACCTCTCTTTTAAAATTAAGTCGCTATTATATCATGATTTTATAAAATTAAGAACCCCAATATCGAATAGGACCTGTATCTATATGCATAAAACCACTTCTAGGGTAGTACCCGACTCCACCACGACGAAGAAATGTTGCTAATTTTTTTAAGTTTTTAAGTTCAGTTCCTGGCAGATTTATATCTATGGCTTGGGCTTTTAGGTGAAAACTATTTTTAGCGACACCTTCACTTTTCCCTCTTAACATTTTGTTTGTTTTTGGAGATCTGTAACCTGAGAGAACTTTGATAGGTTTATTAGTATCTCGTATGAGTTGTAGTGAATATAGCAGATCTAAAAGCTCTATATCCATATCTTCTACTTCACCTGTTCGATGATCTCTTAGGTGGTGGTTTATCTTTTTTAATTCATCTTTAACAAAATGATCTTTTGACCAATAGGTAGCTTTTAAGTGTTCTCCTGTATGAGCATTATAAAGTTTTATAGTTCTATCAACTGGGAGTCTATATGCAAAAAGTTCATAAGGACTGACACTTAGTCCTGCTCCTAAGATGATACTTTTTTTTAAAAAGTCTCTTCTACTATTCATAATTAATTTACATCCAATTTTATTTTTTCTGTTACTTCAGATACTAAATCGGATATAAATTAAAAATCTTTAATAATTATCACAAAAAGCAATGATTCTCGCAATTCCTTCTTTGATATTTTTCTCATCAGTAGCAAATGAAAATCGAAAATACCCCTCACTTCCAAAACCAACTCCAGGAACTAATGCTACACCTTTTTCTTCAAGAAGTTGTTTGCAAAATTTCATAGAGTCGTTTGTAACTTTTTGAATATTGACAAATAGATAAAAAGCACCATCAGGTTTTAAAACTGAAAGCTTAGAGCTTGCATTAAAAAGTTTTACTGCTAAATCTCTTCTTTTTTGAAATTCTTTTCTCATCATCTCAATATCTGCATCTGCTTTGCCAAGAAGTGCCACAATAGCAGCTTGTTGTGTGATAGAGTTTATGTTTGAAGTGCTTTGAGATTGGAGTTTTTTCATAGCAGATATAAGCTCATCATTTGGAGATGCTAAATATCCAAATCTCCAACCAGTCATAGCTACTGATTTGCTAAGACCGTTTATAGTTATTGTTCTTTTATACATATCTTCACTTATGCTTGCAGCTGCTGTGAACTCTACATCATAGACTAATTTTTCATACATCTCATCAGATGCTACAAATATATCTGTATCTTTTAAAACATCTGCAATCTCTTGTAATTCGGTTTTTGTGTATACTGAGCCTGTTGGATTTGATGGAGTTGTTAGAATTAGCATTTTAGTTTTTTTAGTTATTGCCTCTTTTAGTTTTTTTGCTGTAATTTTAAAACCATCTTTATCAGTAGTTTGAATAATTATAGATTTTCCACCACTATAAGTGACAAGTTCAGGATAAGTAACCCAATAAGGAGCACCAATGATAACTTCATCGCCATCTTCTATAAGGGCTTGAAATAGATTAAAAAGTGAGTGTTTTGCACCATTGCTTGTTATGATTTGAGATGGTTTATAGTTTAAATTGTTGTCTCTTTTTAATTTTTCTACTACTGCTTTTTGAAGCTGTGGAGTTCCAGGAACTGCTGTATATCTTGTAAAGTCTGCATCTAATGCTTTTTTTGCTTCATTTTTGATAATCTCTGGTGTTCCAAAATCAGGTTCACCAGCTGAAAAACTGATGATATCTTTTCCTTCAGCTTTAAGTTCATTCGCAAGTGTTGATATAGCAATTGTTAGTGATGGTGATAGACTATTGACTCTTTTTGTTAGCATTTTATAACCTTTGATAATGTAAATTATCTGATTATATCAAAAATAAACCGACAAACAAAAAAAATTATCACTTTTTAGGTATTACAACTTCAAGGGTATTGTTTTTATACTCTGTTTTTAGTTTATCTATGAGTGCATCTGCTGGTATAAAGAGAGTATTTTTATGCTTTTTTATACTTTTTATATGGAGAGTAGTGTTGTTTTTTTGCTCTGTTTTTTCGATATTTTCTAAAACTAAAATTGTTAAAAAATCATCTTTAGCTTTTATATCTATTTTTGAATTAGCTCCACCTGCAATCTCTAATGAGAGATAATAGTCTTTACCTCTGTCTATAAAATGTAGTTGGTTTTTGTTTGTCAAAGTGCTAAATAGATCTTTAAAAAATGGATCATCATAAGATAGTTTTTCTAGCTCTAAACTTAAATCTCCAAAGCCTTTTTCCATCTCTTTAATTCCCTCTTGTAGTTGTGCTTCAGCCTCTTTTAGACCATCTTTTATACCCTCTTGCAACTTTGGATTTTCAAAAATATTTTTAAATAGTCTATTTAAATCTTCTTTTATAAGTTCTTCATCAAACATCTCATCTGGATTAAATTTGGTTTGTGAAGTTTGCATGGAGGGTTTATTTAACTCTTTTATCTCTTTTTCAATTGATATTTTTTCAATATCTATACTTATCTCTGGTTGCTCTTTTTTAGCTTGAAGGAGAGGTGTAGTTGAGTTTTTATCTAGCAAATAAGCCTGATATGCAATAACCCCAACCAATATAAAACCTACAATAATAACAATATTTTTAGTCATAAAAAACCTTTTTTATGATAATTTTATCATAAAAAAAGAAATATTTAAAACTTAAGTGGAGTGTTATAGATTTATGATATTTTATTTCTAATTTAAATCTGTAGATATAATTAAGTTAAATTTTGGGTCTTTATCTGTTTTATCAAATACATTTGAATCTATAACTTGACTAGTTATTTTATCTTTTATACCAATTCTACCAATTGGAGTGTAACCTCCATTAAAATAGTTTATATTTGCAAATCTAAGTGATGGAGTGTTTTTTTCTTGGATTGATAAAGCTATATAGTATTTACCATTTGGAGTGTTGGATGGAATTGATAAAGAGATATTTTCACTATAATCTCCCTCTATCCATTTTGTTATATCTACATCTGTTTTAGTATTGCTAACTATGTTAAAATTTTTATCAATCAAACTAACAATTAGTGACCATTTATAATAAAATGGAGCAGAGCCATCATTTGATATTTTAAAACTTATATCAACTTTTTCACCTTGCTTGACATTCATTTTATAACTTGCATCTTTTAGAATAAATCTATATCCTAAAGCTTTATGAATTTTTTTAGCTCCTTCATTGGCTTTTGGTGTTTTTTTATAGTTTGAAATCCACGATAAATCGCTCATGTGGTACTTTCTAATATTTTTAACCAACACATCAACCATAGCAGGATCTTCAATGCTTTGTTTCATTCTTAAAGAGGTAGCTTCATCCTTAAATGCCATACCTCCAAGACCTGTATTTGGTACATTTATATTGTAAGCTACTTCACCAACATAAGGTTTTGTTTTCCATAAACTTGTATTCATTGTTTTATTGCCAGTCCAGTTTTGGGTAGGTTTTCCTTCAAGAGCTAAGCCAAAAAATTCTATCAATGGAGTGGAGATAAAAGAGTTCCAATCGATACCAAATTTATTGCTAAGTATGGTACTTGGAATATATTCAAGAATGTTATTATTGTAGCCTGCAATTCCTGTAGTAGTTACATGTTTTTTTCTAAACTTACTAAATTCAGAGGTTAGGACACTAAGTGTCTTTTCATCATAAAAAGTATAATCGTGTTTATCTACATAAAATTCACCATAAGAGCCGACAAGTCCCATCTCAATATAAGCTATATTTGGGTTATTATCCCATTTTTGCACAAGTTTTGGAATGAGAAACTTCAACATATTTTGAAACTCTTTGCTTTTGTAATATGTTGAGCTATTTAAATCTGTAAGCCATTTATATCCAGGATCGGTATGTGCAACAATACGGGGAATAATTTTTATATTATTTTCAAATAGAGCATCTAACACTCCTGGATATATCTTTTTTTTGAATGATTTCTTATCTGTAGTTTTTACAAAATGAGTAAGTTTTAAATCATTTATAACTTTATACTCATTATCATTAATTTTTTTAATTAGTGAATCTAGCGGAATGTAAAGTCTTTTTATTGAAGAGAGACCTACATCTTTTTTTAAAAAAGCAGCATCCCAGCTAGCATCCCAACCTTTAAATCCTTTGATTGGATTTATGATAGGTTTTGTATCCTCTGTCAATTGTATAGTTTGTGGATTTGCATAAGCGAAAGAGATAAACAAAAGTAGAGTAGTTATAATAATTTTTTTCATTAAAATTCTCCAAATTTTTTATTAATTTGTTTTAGAATACACTTATATACTTAAAACAGCTATACTCTCTTTAAATGCTCTTTTTTTATAACCTTTAATATCATCACAATTTGTCAATGAGTCATATATATCTAATACAGAGTTTTTTATAGCTATGTTTTTCAACTCTTCATCTTTTCCATAAAGTTCACTATAATTTAAAAAAGTTTTTTTCCAGTGTAACTCCCCTTTTTTTAAAGCAGGATCTATTGAGTTTAAGTATGCTAATTTTAGTGTAAAAGCAATGCTATCTTTTAGGTAGTCAATCTTTAAATACTCTTCAAGTAGATGCAAAGTTTCTTTGATATCTCCAGATATTGCAACTTTTTTTGCACTCTCATTTATATTTTCAAACTCAGAAATAACTTCAAAATATCTAATTTCTTGTTCTAGAAATTCATTATCTTGGATAAGTTTAAAAATACCTATAAGATTTTTATCTTCTATCTGTTTGTCAAAATCTTCTAATACGGATATCTTTTTTAGCTGATTTAGAGCTTTATCTTTTACAGGTGCAAACTCTAGTAACCTTTTTGCTGTTAGGGTTGCACTCTTATAATCTTTTATTTTTATAGCTTTTTTAACATTTGTTAAAAGAAGTTCAGTTATAGAAATCACTTTGTTATAAGTTTTTGTATCTTTTAAAAATTCATACTCTTTGATTAAATCAAAAAATTGAGGGAATTTTTTCTCTTTTAAAAGTGTGTCCGCTTTAAAAAATATAGTTGAATTTTCTAATAAATTTTTTATTGAGCTATTTTTTGAAGGTACATTTAGAAAACTTTGCAAGAGACCTTTCGCTCTTATTTTCTCACTACTATTATTTGGATTTTTTGCAATTGTATTTTTTGCTTCATTAAAACATTTATGCCAAAATTCTTCAAGAGAGTGATATTTTTTTAATTTTTTTATATATATAAACTCTTCAGCCAGTTTATAAGCTGTTGTAAAATCTTTTTTATCTACACAAGAGATAAATTGGGCAATTTCACTTTTTTGAGACATGTATAAATCAAATTTTTTGCTAAAGTCCTCATTCTCCATAAATGCTAAAGCTGCATCTGTTGCCTCTTGAAGTTTGCCAAGTTCAATTAATGTTATGATTTTTTTTAAAACTAATTCTTTGTTTTCATAAAGTTTTTCTATAGTCCCGTCGAGATATAAAAGAGCATTTGCATCTATTAACTTTTTAGTTTTATCAAAATCTTCAATCTTAAGAGAAGCTAGTGATTCTTTAGAGTTTTTTTGCATATCACATATAAGTATACTACCATCAGCAAATGCCATGTAAAGGTTGTTTTCATTAAAATCTATAGAGTTCAATCCTCTGTTTTGTAAGGGTATATTTTTAAGGATTTTTCCTTTTTTCAAATCAACAATTAAAAAAGTATTATCTCTTGTTCCTACTACTGCATAGTTATCTGATTTATATGTTTTTATAGTAGTTAGCCAGTGTTGTCCTAAGTTTTTGTTATAGAGTATTTTTTTTGTTTTTAGCTCAAACGATAAGATGCTCCCATCTCTTAATGCAGAGTAAAGATGCTCATTGTCACTTGAAAAAACCATATCTTCAACCACAAATCCTGCTTCAAATGTATGAGTTAATTGCCAATTATCTGTATTGTATATTTCAATTTTTTTATCATATGAGCCAATTGCTACAAGTTTGTCATTTTTTGTAAAGATAATAGAAGATATCTCATCAGCTCTTGGGTTTAAGGTATAAATAATTTTTTTTACATCTATATCATATATCCATAAATCACCTATGTCGCTACCAATTAGAACTATTTTTGAATTATTGGAAAATTTAGTTATAGATGCGGCTTCTTCTAGTTTTAAATTTTTAACAATTTTTAAACCCGCATTATCTTCGATAAAAGTTATAGACTTTGTATCTTTTTTGGGATAAGCATGAAGTGAGTTATTTGATATGTCAAAAACTTTTGTATACTCATGTAGGGTTAACTCTTTTTTTATGGCTGTTTTTTTATCAATACTATAAGTTGAACTATCCAGACGATAATGTATAAAGTTATTATCAATCATATCTATATTGTTCTCATTATGTTTTATAAAAACAGGAGAGTTATTTAATCGTAAAAGTTTTTTTGTATGTACCATCTGTTAACCGTTCATAAAAGCTACTATAAAAGTACTCTCTTTATCTTCTTTTAATCGAAGAGAAAATCTTCTTCCATTACTCTCATTTTTGAATGATACATCATAATCGTCGTTAAATGCAATCAATTCATCTTTCCAATCAATTAAACAATCTACACTTTTATCAAGTTCTATAATCTCTTCAATATTCGCACAATCATTTGTAAGATTTGTTAAAAAATTATTTGCTATGTCTATATCAAATAAATCAAAAAAATCATCATTATAATGTAGTATATTGTCGTTTTTATCTATGGAAATCAAAGGTACGGGAATAGACTTTAGTATTTGTTTGGTGTTTAGCTCAAATGCTTTGTCTGTTACAGCTTTTAAATTTTTACCATTTAATCTTTCTATTTCTTTCTCTTTTTGAATTAATTCTGTTATATCCTCACGAAGTCCGATAAACTCTATGATATTGTCATCTTCATCAAGTACTGGAACTATTGTCGCTTTTACAAAATATGATCCACCATCTTTTTTCAAATTTTCAACAATTCCTTTCCAAATTTTTTTAGATTTTATGGTACTCCACAAATCTTTAAATGCAAAAGAGGGCATATTGGGATGCCTTACTATATTGTGGGATCTTCCTATAAGCTCTTCTCTTGTGAAGCCAGAAATCTTACAAAATTCATCATTGATATAAGTAATAATGCCTTTTGTATCTGTTTTGGAGACGATAGCAGAGGCATCTACTACCTTTTTATACTCTTTTAAAAGTTTAGAATCATTTATATTTGCAGTAGTTTCCATCAATGTGCTCCTTAGGTTAGTAGCAAATATCGGCATTTTAAGTTAAAAGTGTAATTTTTTTTTATTGTTCTAGTAAAAATTATGTACTTTCAATTGTTTATATGAGGTACTATTATATTTGATTTTTTTGCTACTGAATGGCTAGCATCTTTTTTACTTTTGTAAGATTTTTTCTGCTAGTTGTTTAGGTAAAATTCCCATATACTCTTCCACTAGTTTTGTATCACCATGCTTTATAAATTTATCATCATACTCAAAAGATACAATTTCAACACCTTTGATACCAAGCTCTAAAATAGCACTACCAACACCGCCCATTTTTGCACTATCACTAAATATAAACCATCTTTTATGGCTTTTTGCTAACTCTCTTAACATATTCTCATCTAGTGGTTTTACAAAAATAAGATCTAATATAGAGACATCAATATCTAATAGTTTAGAAGTCATGCAAGCTCTACCAACTCCATTTCCATAACCAATTAAAAGTACATCGCTTTTGCCAATTTTAAGTAGTTGTGATTTTCCAAGCTCTAGAGGTTTATTTTCTCCCTCACATGGTAGAAATTCTCCTCTTGGGTATCTGAAAGAGCAGGGGGTTTTCATCTCACAAGCAAAGCTTACGACCTCTTTTAAGCTATTTTCATCTCTTGGTGCAAAAAGTGTCATATTGGGGATAGCTCTTAGATAGGATATATCAAAAGTTCCTTGATGTGTCTCTCCATCCTCACCAACTATGCCAGCACGATCTATTGCAAAAACAACAGGAAGCTCCATGATGCAAGCATCATGGATAACCTGATCATAAGCTCTTTGTAAAAATGTAGAGTAGATAGCTATAAAAGGTTTAAACCCCTCTTTTGCCATAGCACACATAGATGTAACTGCATGTTGTTCAGCAATTGCTACATCCCAAAATCTCTCAGGTAGTTTGTCTATAAGTGTTTTAATACCTGTACCACTAGGCATGGCTGCTGTAACACCTACAACATTTTCTTTTTTAAGAGCTAACTCTAGTAGTGCTTCGCCAAACATTTTAGTTGCATTTTTTGCACCATTTTTTTCTATCGGCTCTCCGCTATCTATATCAAATTTACCAACACCATGCCAATGTTCATAATATCCTTCAGCAATCTCATATCCTTTGCCTTTAGTTGTTTGTGTATGAATTATAACAGGTTTTTTTAACTCCTTTGCAATCGTAAAAGACTCAATCAAAGCTTCAATATCATGCCCTTTAGTTGGTCCAATATACTCTAATCCAAGCTCTTCAAATAGTAATCCAGGAGTTATAAGCCTAAGACTTTCATCAAATCTTTTAGCGATATAAGTAGCACTCTGGGGAAGGTGTTCTAATACTTGTGTAGTTTTCTCTTTTACTTTTTGATAAAATCGTCCAGCTAATACTTGTGATAAGTAGTTGCTAATAGCTCCAATTGGTTTAGAGATACTCATCTCGTTGTCATTTAATATAATAACAACAGGAAGTCTTATATCTCCTAATTCATTCATAGCCTCATAAGCCATACCAGCACTCATTGAGCCATCTCCAATTAAAGCAATAGGAAGACGATTTTCATTTTTAAGCTTTATAGCTTTTGCTGCACCAACTGCTAGAGAGATTGAAGTGGAGCTATGACCAGCTATAAAGTAGTCGTAAGGAGATTCACTAGGTTTTGTATATCCACTAATACCTCCAAATTCTCTTAATGTTTCAAACTCATCCCATCTATCTGTTAAAAGTTTGTGGGCATATGCTTGATGAGATACATCATAGATAAAAGGGTCATTTTTAGCATCAAAAACATAATGCATAGCAACTATCAACTCAACAACACCAAGTGTAGAGCTTAAGTGACCACCATTTTTACTAACTGTCTCTAAGATTTTTTTTCGTATATCACTGCACAATTCATTTAGCTCATCAACACTATACTCTTTTATGTTCATATATTTACTCTTTTCCAATAAGTTCAATCGCTTTATTTAACCGAGAGGAGATAGTTCCATCAATGTTTGCAGAGTCACTTAGTATGACTACACCACCACGACTTATAGCTTCATCTTCTTGTATCTTAATAGAGTCTTGATTAAAATGTTCTGATATTTCTTTAAAATCATTAGGATTTACTTTAATTGTTAGGTTTCTTACACTTTTTAAGGTATCAATGAGAGCAGATGCTATAGATTTTGCAATTTTTTTAGAATCTATTTCAATCTCTTTTTTAATCACTTTTTTAGCTATTAAAATGGCACTCTCTACTAAATCTTCTTCAATATTTTTAAACACCCCATCAAGAGTGTTTTTTTGCTCATCTAAAAGTGTGATAGATCTTATGAGTTGATTTTTAAGATCATCATTTTCATTTGCAAACATCTCTTGTGTCTCTTTAATTCCCTCATTTTTACCATCTTCAAATTGACTTATTTTTTCTGCTTCTAGTTTGCTTTCAAACTCTTTTGTTTGCTCTTGTTGCTCCATTTGAAGTGTAACTATTTGCGAAGTTAGTGTTTCTACCTTTTCTAGTAGTTCATATGAAGGGTCTTTTTGCTCTTTTTGTTTAGTTTCTATTTTTTTTTCATCTATATTATCTTTGAAAAGTTCACTGTTAAATGTATTAACTTGGTTTTCTTTTATATCTAGCTGTCCAAATTTATATTTTTCTATATTGATTTTTTTAGATTTTTTTGGATCTATAATATTGCTCATAATTAATCAATCATCTCGTCAGCTTCGCCAACTTGTATAAGACCTTTTTCTGCGAGCTTTTGTACTTCATCAACAATTTTTCTCTGTGCTTCTTCAACATCTTTTACTTTTGTAGCACCTAAAAACTCCATCTCTTCGTCAAAAGCTTCAGCAGCTCTTTGGGACATGTTTTCTGTAAATTTCACTTTAAGATCTGCTCCTGTTCCTTTGAGTGCAACCATTAATTGGTTTTTATCTAGTACTTTTAAAAGTTCTCTAATTGCAGTGGCATCTAGCTTTTCAATATCTTCAAAAGTAAACATTAGCTCTTTTATTACATTTGCAAGATCATTATCTGATTTTTCAATTAAGTCCATTGTCGATTTGGTTGCTTTTTGACCTAATTTGTTAAGCATTTCAGCGACCGCACGAGGACCACCTACTTCTACTTTATATGAGGTTAAAGACTCTAATTTACTCTCTAATACAGCGGAGACTCTTTTTATAATTGCAGGTGAAATATCTCCTAAATTTGCCATACGAATTGTCACATCTGCTTTTTGATCATCTTCAAAAAATGAGAGAGTTTCAGCAGCATCAACAGGATTCATATGGGCTAAAATAAGTGCTATTGTTTGAGGGTGTTCAGTGATGATAAAATCAGCTAATTGCTCAGGTTTTACTTTTGCAAGGTAGTTAAAACTTTGAGCTTCATTGAGGTCTTTTGAGAGTTTATTTAGTATATTTTGTGCAGTTTCAGGTCCAAAAGTTTTAAACAAAATTTCTCTTGCATACTCTAAGCCACCATTTACAATATATTTATTTGATTGAAAAAGTGCAACAAACTCTTCAAGTATTGCTGTTGCTATTGGTTTGTCCACATTTTCAAGTTTAACAATATCTGCTGTGAGATCTGTTACCAAGCTAACATCTAAACTCGCAAAAAGCTTAGAGGTTACTTCATCTCCAAGTTGTGTTAGCAGTATTGCAATTTTTTTGTCAGTTCCAAGTTCGGTATAAATTGCTTTTTGCTCATCGGTAAGTATTGTATTCATTTTAAAACTCTTTTTCGCTTTCTATCATATTTTTTATCATTTTAGCTGCCTCTTCAGGGTTGCTTTCAATTTCTGCACGGATTTTTTCTAAAAGAACTTCATGTTTTATCTCCTCTTTATCTACAGGTCCTGAAATTCCAAGTTCTTCTTCGGCTTTTTTCTTAGCTTCATTGTACTCTTTTAAAGTGTCACTATCTTCTTTATTATCTTCAATTATAATCTCTTCTATAAGCTCCTCTTCGACATTGTGGTCTTGAAGCATTTTTTCTCCAAAAGGTGCAATAATTTTTTTATAAAATATAAATAGTAAAATGGCAGCAAAAAGAAATTTAAAAAGTGGAAGCAGAGGGTTTATATAATTATTTGCAATTTCAGATACATTTGATGCTAAATCTTTTGGTTTTTCTTGTGAAAGAGGGTTAAATTCAAAATTACTAACAGCTACTTCATCACCTCTTTTTTCATTAAAACCAAAACTATTTTTTACGATATTTGTAATTGCATCTATTTCACTACCCTCTAATGGAATATATTGAAGTTCACTTATTCCATCACTCTCTTTTTGTATATATTTTCCATCAACTACAACAGAAGCTGTGACTCTTTTTATTCTTGCAAATTCACTTTTGATATTTGTCACTTTTTTGGAGATTTCATAGTTTGTTGTTGTTGTACTTTTTTCGTACTTTTCACCTTTGTTTTTATTTTCATCTATTCCTTGTACTGGACCTATATTGCTAATGGCTCCTGGAACTCCGCCTATATCTTGATCTTTGGAGCCTTCTTTTAACTCTTCAGTGCTCTGTTCACTTCTTACAACAGATTCAGGATCAAAAAATTCACTAACTACACTCTTTTGTTCAAAATCAAAATCGATAGATACTTTGGCAACAACTTTTTTTTCTCCTCCTAAAATTGGAGCTAGAATTTTTTCAATCTTTCTCTCATAAGCTCTCTCATAATCATTTCTATATTTTATCTGTGCAGCTACCATGTCGGACTCAAATCCATCATCTGTTTGATTTCCTAAAGACTCTCCATTTTGGTTTACAATTTTTACATTTTCTGTGGTTAATTTTGAAACAGATGCTGAGACTAAATTTTTTATACCTGCTATCTGTTTGTTTGTAAGTTTTAAATTTGAATCTATCTTTAGTATAATAGATGCAGTTGGATTGGCTGATTTTTCTACAAAAACACTATCTTTTGGTAAAGCTATGTGTACTTTTGCATCTTCTATTGGAGTTAAACTTCCAATTGTTCTAGCTAGCTCTCCTTCTAAAGCTCGAAGATATTTTATCTTTTGTGCAAAGTCTGTTTCTCCAAAGCTCTGTTGGTCAAAGAGTTCAAATCCTACTTTAGAATTTTTAGGAATTCCAAGAGCTGCAATGGTGATTCTTTGCTTATATACAAACTCTTTTGGAACTTTTATAGTCCCTTCACTTAAAATTTTGTAAGGAATCCCATCTTTTTCGAGTTGTTCAATTACAAGTGCGGAGTCTGATGGTGTAATGTTGTCAAATAGTACTCTATATCCGTAGTCATCGTTATTTTTACTATTTGTAAAAAGGACTAAAAAGATTATAAACCCAACAACACTTAGAGTAGCTCCACCAATAATTGCTTTTTGTTTGGTTGTTAAGCTCTGAAAAAGTGCTGTAATTTGCTCTAGTAGCGTTTTAAAGTCCATTCTCTTCCTATAAAGTTAAAACCTCTTTGAAGGTTTTTAAAAATCTGCTATTTTGTTCAGGTGTCCCTATGGTGACCCTTATGCCATTAACACCGTAAGATGTTAAATCTCTGATTATTATACCTTTTTTTAATAATATTTGAGCTATGTTTTTAGAGCTTTTTTTATCGGAAAATGTGAAAGTAATAAAATTTGTATAGCTATTTATAAAATCTATTTTATTTTCTTTTGCAAAATCTTCATACTTTTTCATCTCTTTGAAGTTATTTTGCATAGTTTTATCGATAAACTCTTTATCTTCCAGTGACTCAAGAGCTGCCTTTAGTGAGAGAGTTGTAACATTAAAAGGTGGTCTCATTTTATAAAGTGCATCCATGATATCTATATTAGAAATTCCATAACCAACCCTAAGTCCTCCAAGTCCATATGATTTAGAAAATGTACCAAGGTATAGTGTGTTTGGAAATGTTTCGATTAACTCTTTTGGGCAGATCTCTTTTTTTGCATCTTTAAATTTAGCAAAATCTTGATAAGCACCATCAATCACTACCAAGGTATTTTCATCAATATTCTTTAAAAAATTAAAAACATCCTCTTTATCCAGACACTCTCCAAGAGGATTATTTGGTAGACATAAAAATATAATTCCTATATCTTTCTCTTTTTTATAAAGATGCAGAAAGTCATCTAAATTGTGTTGATGTGAAGGAGTTTTTATAACTTTTGCACCGATTTGTTTGGCATAAATATCATACATTGCAAAGGTGGTTTTTGCCGTTAAAACTTTTTTATGCCTATTTGCTTTAGCATTTATAGCAAATGAGATAATTTGATCACTTCCTGCTCCTAAAATGATATTTTTGCTATCAACATTGTACTTTTTGGCTAGTGCAGTTTTTAAATCTATCATACTATCATCTGGATACATGTGAACTTGATTAGAGTTTTGTTTTATCGACTCTATAACTTTTGGACTTGTTCCAAAAGGGTTTTCATTAGATGCTAGTTTTATTATATCTTTTGCATCTATCCCAAACTCTCTTACAACTAACTCTATTGGTTTTCCACCCTCATAAGTTTTGATACTCTCTAATTGTCTGTTAAATTTCATTTTTTTCTCCATCTACATAAGAGCCCAACCACTTTATTTTATTTGGTGAGTTTTTTATGAGTGTTTTTATTTTTTCGTTGTCTATATGACCCTTAAAGTCTATAAAAAAGATTGATTGAAATTTTTTCTCTTTTATTGGGCGAGACTCAATCTTTGTAAGATTTATACCAATATCTTGAAAGCTTTGTAAAAAATCTACTAAACTTCCTGGTCTATCCTCTGTTCTAGCTAAAATTGTAGTTTTGTCGTGTTCACTTTGCTGATTTTTAAAATCACTTAGAATTAAAAATCTAGTTCTATTTGCCAAATTATCCTCTATCTTTTCAAAGTGTATAGGAAGTTTATAAAGTTTTGCAGCGATATGTGAGCAAATAGCTGCAGAGTTTGGATCCTCTTTTGCTCTTCTTGCTGCTGCTGAAGTCGATCTTGTTGGCACAAACTCTATATCTTGTAAAAAATGCTCTTCGAGAAAATTTTTACATTGATTGTAGCCTTGAGGATGTGAGTATATTCGTTTTATATCTTTTAAATTCTCTGAAACTGTGGCAAATGAGTGATGAATATCCATAAAAGTCTCAGAAACTATCAAAGAGTCATATTTTTTTAGACAATCTAGTGTAGCTCCAACTGCACCATCTGTGTTGTTTTCAATTGGAACTATTCCAAACTTTGCCTCTTTATTATCAAGCACTTTAAAAACAGATTCAATTGAATTTAGTGGAAGATAATAACTCATCGCCCCAAATTTACTCTCTGCAACTTGATGAGAATAACTCCCCTCAGGTCCTAAATATGCGACTTTTTCAGGAAGTTCAAGATTTCTGCTAACTGCAAAAATTTCCATATAAATCGCTTCAATCGCTTCATCACTTAAAGCTCCATTATTTTGTTTGCAAAGTCTCTCAATTATCTCTTTTTCTCTCTCAGGGCGATAGATGCTAGAGCCGTCGTTGTGCTTTAGTTTGCCTACTTTTTTTACATACTCCATTCTTTGATTTAGAAGTGTTAAAAGCTCATCATCAACACTGTTTATCTCTAATCTTAAATCATTTAAAGTCATTTTATAAACTCCTTCTCTAAAGCTATCATATCTTCAAAATTTTCTCTTTTTCGTATGAGTCTATCTTTGCCATTTTCTAAAGCAACTTCAGCTGCTTTTGCTCTTGTGTTGTAGTTGCTACTCATCGTATAACAGTAAGCACCTGCATTTTTAATTACTAAAAGATCATTATGTTCTGTTTTTGGTAACTCTATATTTTTTGCAAAAAAGTCACCACTTTCACAAACAGGACCAACAACATCTGTTAAAGTTTTTTCGTTTTCATTGTTCAAAACCTCTATATCATGGTAAGCATTATAAAGAGATGGTCTTATAAGGTCGTTCATACCTCCATCAACTATAACAAATCTTTTATCTCCATTTTGTTTCTCATAAAGAACTTTAGTTAAAAAATATCCACTCTCTCCAACTAAAAATCTACCAGGTTCACAGATAATTGTCACATCAAGAGTAAAAAGAGTGCTAAATATAGCTTGAGCATAATCATAAGGCTTTATCAATACTTCATCTTTATACCTTATACCTAGTCCTCCACCAATATCAAAAAACTTAATATTTATATCTAAAACTTTTAAATTTCTAACCAAATCAGCTACAATTTCACTTGATTTTTGAATCGGTTCTAGCTCGGTTAATTGGGAACCTATGTGAAAATGAATCCCAACAGGGTCTAGAAACTCTGAATTTTTAGCTTTTATGTACATTCTTTTTGCATCTTCTATATCTACACCAAACTTATTTTCACTAAGTCCAGTAGAGATGTATGGATGAGTTTTTGGGTCGATATTTGGATTTACTCTTATGCTTATTCTTGCAATTTTTCCTAACTCTTTTGCCATAATTTCAACTCTCATAAGCTCTGCAAAACTTTCAAGATTTATCATAAGTATATCTTTTTCAATTGCTTCTTTTATCTCCACATCTCTTTTCCCAACACCAGAAAAGATAATTTTATAGCTAGACACACCTGCCAAAAATGCTCTTCTAACTTCACCAATTGAGACACAATCACAACCAGCTCCTAAATCTGCTAAATGTTTAATAACACTGAGGTTTGAGTTAGCTTTTACAGCATAACAGATGAGGGATTTTTTGGCACGAAATGACTCTTTTAGCTCACTGTATTTAGTGGAAATATAATCAAAATCATAAATATAAAGTGGTGTGTCGTAAGTGTCGCTTAAAGTTTTAAAGTCTATCATAGAAATTACCCTATTTTTGTATTTTTGAGCGATAGTATCCAAAAATCTCTTTTAGGTAGTTTTTTAGACCAAATTGTGCTAAAATAACTTCAAGTTATTTTGGAATTAGGATATTGCTTACAGTAACAAAGGAGATTGAATCTATTTATGAAAAAACTACCAATAGGCATACAGACATTTTCAGATATTATCAAAGAGAATTATACTTATGTAGATAAAACACAAATAGCATACAATCT
>Ga0256834_1000225_pt1 | contig 40612 bp, 40 predicted proteins | sample 4281140metaG_FD_190536 | JGI IMG/M metagenome (GOLD analysis project Ga0256834, IMG submission 190536) | Hydrothermal vent microbial communities from East Pacific Rise, Pacific Ocean - 4281-140 | ecosystem: Environmental > Aquatic > Marine > Hydrothermal vents | place: Pacific Ocean: East...
CACCATAATCCAGGTCTTCGAGAACAGAGCGGTTTTGCTCCATAACCAAACCAAAAGAGTCATTGATGCCGCGCTGGTTCTCAATAGCGTTCATGCGTCCGCCGATCTTGGTGCGTACCGTCTGGATCTGATCCATGGCGTTATCCAGTGCTGTAAGCGTTGCACCAGAAGGTGTATTGTTGTCCAGATCCGTGATGAAATCATGAATGATGCTGAAAGTATCAGTAGTCCCACCACTGCCGTCATCAATTCCCATGAAAACGCTGTCTCCAGGATCACCGGTAGTGACATGGCGTGTACTGCCAATTTGCAGCAATCTTTGCCCCTGGTCCCCCTGATAACTGAAGTTCCCCGCCCCGTCATCGGTAAAGGGAGGAACGCTGGTCTGATAGCCGCCAAAAATATATTCCCCATTGGTGTCTGTTGCATTGGCCAGCGCCATCAAGCCATCGAGATGTTCACGCACTTCTGTGGCAATCGCTTGTCTGTCACCAGCGCCAAGAGAGTCATTGTTTGCACGCACTGCAAGCTCCCGCACCCGCTGCAGGATGTCGCCCGCCCCTTCAAGAACGTTTTCTTCCCGGCGCAGCCGCGCTTCTGCGGCATCATTGTTACGCTGGTATTGACTGACGGAAGACAATAGTTGATCCAGCTCCAGCACTTTGGTGGCCGCGGCAGGATCATCGCTGGGCGCAAGCATGCGCTGACCTGTGGCAAGCTGCAGCTGCGTCTTTGACAATGCAGCCTGGCTGTTGAGCATGGCGTTCACACCCTGCCGATACCATTGGCCAGTTGAAATACGCATGGTTTATCTCCTCACTGCACCCAGCAGCGTGTCGAACAGTTCGTTTGCTGTTGCAATCACCTGGGCTGCTGCCTGATAGGATTGCTGGAATTTGACCAGGTTTGCCGCCTCCTCATCCAGATTGACGCCGGATATGGCATCCCTGGCGTTGAGCGAGCGCTCCAGAAGTTGTTGATGGGCACCAACAGTCATCTCGGCCTGACGGGTAGTGGTGCCCACTTCAGACACCATGCCACGATAGACATCCGACAGACTTTCCGTACCATTTCCCATCACGCTGCCAGTCAATACTTCACCCAATGCCAGGGCGTTGCGGTTGTCCCCATCACCGTTGCCGTTGTAGCCGATAGTGAACTCATCACCGGCATTTGGACTGCCGGTAAGACGTACCTGGTAGCCGTAGTCAAGGCCACCAGGCGTGGGAAATACATCATCACCGGTTGCAGGATCAAAGCCGCTAACAGATTCCAGCAAGGTCGGAGAAGCCGGGTTGCTGTTATCATAGAGCTCATAGGTAGTGGCGCTGGTAAAGCGAATCATTACTGGCGGCGAGAGGCTTCCCGGGGTGCTCTGGAAAGCAGCATTGTCGATATCTGTTACCTGACCGGCGCTGATGGCTCCCGATCCGGTATTGGTGGTCATTGCGCTGGTGAGAACCGGGGAAGCAGCAGCGATTTGGCTTGGGTCGTTCACCAACATTTGCAGCGATTGCGCTCCATTGCGCGTAGGCTGAATGAGAAAGGTATCACCGCTGACAGCAGCCGCATCCACGGTAATGCGCACCCCGTCGACAACAAAAGGATCCGCTGCAGACCCGCTACCCGTCATGGCAACTTGTTCACCCGTATCGGTGCGGCTGATGGACCATGTTGCACCATCATATTGTAATTTGTAATCGGCGCCAGTGGCCTGGCCAACATCATCCCAGGCGACAGATAAGCTGCTGCTGACGCCGGGATAGCTGTCCCACTGGGGATCGGGAAAGGAAAAAAACGCCTGGCCGAGCTGCCCGTTGAGATCCACGCCCCGCTGGTGCTGGGCATTGAAAAATTCACCCAAGCCAATGGCCGCCCGGCCCAGCTCATTGGCTGCCGGCTCCAGCACCCTGCTGCGAAACCCAAGCAAACCGCCGACCTTGCCCCCGGACAGTTGATCGGTAATTGGCACCTGATTGTTGCTCCCGGCCTCCAGCGCAACCTGCAGGGGCGCATGCACGCCAGGACCGCGATAAGTACCCAATTGGGTTGCATTGCCGCCCACAACCAGCGCCTGCCCACTACCAATCATTACGTTCAGGGAGCCATCATCCTGGGACAGGGTGCTAACGGATACATGTTCCGACAGGTCACGGATAAGACTGTCGCGCTGATCCAGCAAGTCGTTTGGCGGCTGATCTCCTGCGATACCGCTGGCGCGCACGATTTCCTTGTTCAAATCGGCGATTGCGGAGCTTATGCGATTGATTTCCGTGACACTGGCTTGCAGGTCATTGTTGACCTGGCTATTCATGTCATCCAGCCAGCCGCCCAGGGAATGAAAACGATCCACCAACCCCTGCCCTTCACTGATCAGGGCCTGGCGGGTTGCCGTTGATGCAGGATCATTGGCAAGGTCTTGTGCTGCGCTTTCGAAACGCTGCATGGCGGTGCTCAGGCCGGCATCCGGGTCAGCCAGTACATTGTCGATTTGTGCCGCATAGTTGTGGAGCGTCTGGAATTCGGTGGTGGAAGAGGTATAGTTTCTCACCTGGTTTTCCACAAAACCATCGTAGAAACGCCGTACCGAGTCTGTGCGCACCCCGGTGCCGATATAGCCGTAGCCGGCATATTGCGGAGTGGCTGATGACAAATCCACGCGCTGGCGGCTGTAGCCAGGCGTATTCGCGTTGGCAATATTATGACCCGTGGTATTCAGGGCGCGCTGGAAAGCCCGCAGTGCGGATGTGCCGATTCCAAGCATATTCCCAGTAGTCATTGCTTATCTCCGGAGATTTTCAGTACGGCTTGCTCGTACAGGTACTGGCGACAAAAAACGATGATACGGCGGTTTTTGCCGTACAAGAGCGGCTACCCCATGCTGCACCAGCATGATCAAGGCCTGTAAACAGTTTGTAAACGTTTTCATTTTCCGGTCTCCAGTCGCCAGGGCGAACCATCGCCAATCTCCCTGACAAGGCTATCGGCAATGGGCGGGGAAACTTGAGCGTTTTTTCATCCTTGTTTCAATTTACCCACTACTCCCGCAAAGCGGTCGCTGCTCATGATTCCCTGAATCTTGTCGGCATAATGAGGATCCGTAGCATATCCGGCCTCCTGTAATTCCTGCAGAAAACGCTGTGGATCTGCTGCATGCTTCAAGGCGTTTTCATAGCGCGGGTTGGTCTGCAAGAAGGCCACATAATCTTCCATGCTTTTTTCCGTAGAATCATATGCACGAAAACTGGCGGTTTCACGCACTGCAACATGTTCCCGGTACTCCAGGGTAGAGACATGAACTTTCTGCCCTTTCCAGCGGGAATCCGCCTTAATGCCAAACAGATTCATGCTGCTTCCTTGCCCGCCATCCGGCATTTTTTTCCCCCAGCCGGTTTCCAGCGCTGCCTGGGCAACCAGCACCTCTGGCATTACTCCCAGTTTGTCCGCCATCTGCTGCGCCACCGGCCAGAGATCCCGAATAAATTCCTCCGGACTCTCGGGTGACCATTCCTTGCCTGTTTTCGCCGGAGCTGGCGGGGCCTCGGTCACGGGCGCAGAAACGGTCTGCTGCATAGGAAAAGATTTTCGGCTGGACATGGAAAGATCGCCATTGGCGACTGCCTGTTGCTCTCCTCCTAGCTGTTGCTCGAATACTTTTGCCAGCCCGATTCCCTTGTTGTTTGCCAAGTCCAGGGCGATTTGCTGGTCGAACATCTGTTGATAGAAGCGGGTTTGATCACTCTCCCCCCCTGCTTCTCCCAGACTGCCCGCATCACGCATGGATTTGAGCATGATCTGGATGAACATGGCTTCAAACTGGCGGGCAACCTCCTTTCGGGCCTCCGGCGATTGATTTCGCGCGCCGGCTTTCAGTTCCGCCAGCCCGTTAAAATCAGTGTAGATGCCCGCCTTGCTCAGTTCAGTATTCATGGCTGTTTTCAATTAGATGACGATCAGCTCCGCACGCAACGCCCCTGCCTCCTTCAATGCTTCCAGAATGGCCACCAGGTCGCCCGGGGCGGCGCCAACCTGATTGACCGCCTGCACGATGTCGTTTAATTTCACGCCCGGCTCGAACAAAAACATGCGCGCATCTTCCTGGGTGACCTGTACGCTGGATTGCGGCACCACTTCTGTGTTCCCTCCCCGGGAAAAAGGCGTTGGCTGACTGACGGCGGTTTGCTCGGAAATGGTAACCATGAGGCTGCCATGGGCCACCGCTGCGGGCGTTACCCGCACATGACTGCCAATGACCACGGTTCCCGTGCGCGAGTTGATCACCACCCGCGCCGGCGCTTCGCCAGGCTCGAGGGTGATATTCTCCAGAATGGAGAGAAATCCCACTTTCTGGGAAGGGTCCACCGGCGCCCGTACCTCGATGGAACCACCATCCAGCGCCTTGGCCGTACCTTGACCAATCACGGTATTGATCGCCTTCACTACTCGATGCGCAGTGGTAAAGTCAGCATTGTGCAGGTTCAGCACCAGTTTATTGGCATTGGCAAAGGGGCTGGCTACAGTTCGCTCCACGGTTGCGCCATTGGGGATACGGCCCACACTGGGGATATTCACTGTCACCTTCGATCCATCCCTGCCTTCTACGCCCAATCCGCCCACGATGAGGTTGCCTTGGGCAATTGCATAGATTTTGCCATCTGCACCTTTCAGGGGAGCCATCAGCAACGTGCCTCCCCGCAGGCTTTTCGCATTGCCCAGGGATGAAACCGTTACATCAATCATTTGCCCGGGTTTGGCGAATGGAGGCAGGCTGGTGCTGATCATTACAGCAGCCACGTTCTTGGGTTTGGGATTGACGCCGGGCGGCACCACCACCCCAAGCTGCGCCAGCATGCTCTTGAGGCTTTGCGCCGTAAATTGGGTCTGACTGGTCTTGTCACCGGTGCCGTCCAGGCCTACAACAAGGCCATACCCTACCAGTTGGTTCTCACGCACACCGGCGACGGAAGCCAAATCCTTGATTCTTTCCGCCTGCACTGCGGTAGCCGCCAGTCCAAGCAGCAACAAAATGGTCATGGAAATTGTTTTCATGTTATTTACCTTTACGACAACCACATCAGAATGGCATCAGCGGACTGAGAAAAAACTCGGTCAGCCAGCCGGGCTTGTTGGCTCTGGCGAGAGTACCGCGGCCGCCATAGAGAATCTGCGCATCCGCCACCTTGGTAGAGGAAATGCTGTTATCCGGACCAATATCCAGCGGGCGCACAATACCGCGAATACGAATGAACTCCTCACCATGATTGATGGTGATCCATTTTTCCCCTTGAACCACCAGGTTGCCGTTTGTTAGCACCTGGGCGACAGTAACGGTGATGCTCCCTTCCAGCTTGTTGCTCTGCTTGCTGTCGCCTTCGGCAGCAAACTTGTGCCCGCCGCTTATGCTGTTTTCCAGTTCCGGCACTGTCTGGCCGAAGATTTTTGGTACGCCGATGCCAGATTCGGAGGATTTGTCTACAGACGTATCCGCCTTTTTCTCGGCATTGGTGCGTTCATTCAGCACAATGGTGAGAATGTCTCCTACCCGCCGTGCTTTCAGATCCTCGAATAACCGCAAGGACGTATCAGCCTGATATATTGCGCCATTGGATACGGGCGCCGGGGCCACATAAACCGGCTGCGTGGCGACAAAGGCCGTATCTCCCTTCTTGGGAATCGAGCAACCACCCAACAACAATGACCCGACGACCAGAAGCAAGCTGTATGGTTGTTGACTGCTCATATTCCCTGTCTCCTACAGGTTGTTGTTCACATACTGCAGCATTTGATCTGCAGTGGAAATGGCCTTGGAGTTCATCTCATAGGCGCGTTGGGTCTCGATCATGTTTACCAGCTCTTCCACTGTATTGACATTGGAGCTTTCCAGGGAGCCCTGAATCAGGGTGCCCAGACCATTCAACCCCGGCGTACCAACCTGGGGAGCGCCACTGGAACCGGATTCCAGAAAAAGGTTGTCGCCAATCGCTTGCAGCCCGGCCGGATTGATAAAATCCGCCAACTGAATATTGCCTACCTGGGTGGGCGTTGGAGAGCCGGCTACCACTACCGATACTGTACCGTCGGAGCCAATGGTAATGCTCTGGGCATCTGCGGGAATGCTGATGCCGGGCTGCACGGGATAGCCCATGGAAGTGACGAGCTGCCCTTGCGCATCCATTTGCATGGTGCCATCCCGGGTATACGCCAGTGCGCCGTCAGGCATGAGAATCTGCACGAACCCCCTTCCCTGAATGGCGACATCCAGGGCATTGCCGGTTTGCACGATATTCCCCTGGGTGAAGAGCTTCTCCGTCGCCACGGTACGCACGCCCGTACCCAGGTTCAGGCCGGAAGGCAACTGGGTGTCCTGCGACGACTGTGCGCCCACTTGCGCCAGGTTCTGGTAGAGCAAATCGGAAAATACCGCCCTGGAGCGTTTGAAGCCATTGGTGCTGGCATTCGCCAGATTGTTGGAAATGGTGGCCATGCGCGTCTGCTGCGCTTCAAGGCCTGTTTTTGCAATCCAAAGTGCCGGATTCATTGTATTTCTCCTGTTTTATCCCTATTGATCATGTGCAACAGGCATAAGATTGGGTTTGCAGGTGGTAAAACCATATCAGCTCATGTTCATCAATTTGGCTGCGGCGGCGTCATTTTCTTCCGCCGTTTTCATCATTTTCACCTGGGTCTCGAACTGGCGGGCCAGCTCGATCATTCGCACCATGGAGTCGACGGTGTTCACATTGCTCGATTCCAGGGCGCCGGATACCAGTTTTACAACCGCATCCGCCTCGGCTTGCGCGCCATTACGCAACCGGATCAACCCATCTTCGCCTTTTGTCAGGCTGGCGGCTGGCGGATTGACCAGTTTGATGCGATCCACAATCGCCAGGGCATTGACGCCCTGCCCCAGAGGTTGCACGGTAATGGTGCCATCCGCGCCAATATCCAGCTTGCCGTTGGGTGGAACCGCAATGGGACCACCCTCGCCAAGCACCGGATGACCGGCGCCGGTGGTGAGAATGCCAAAGCTGTCTACCCGCAGATCACCCGCACGGGTATAGGCTTCACCACCATCCGGCGCCTGCACCGCAATCCAGCCTTCTCCTTTTACCGCCACATCCAGCTCCCTTCCGGTGCTCTGAATGGTACCGCCGCTCAAATCCACCCCGGCACCATCCGCCGCAGCATATACCCGGTCAGGAAAGCCCGGCCCATACAGCGGAAGGCTGAGAAAGGATTCCATGTCGGCGCGAAAACCCGTGGTGCTGGCATTGGCCAGATTGTTGGTGTTCACGGCCTGGGATCTCATGGTTTCCCGAGCGCCGGTCATGGCGATATAGAGCATACGATCCATATTAAATCACCCGGGTTAGCGCAGGTTGATTATGGTTTGGGTAACGGTGTCTTCCGTCTGGATGGTCTGAGCATTGGCCTGGAAGTTACGTTGGGCAACAATCATTTTCACCAGTTGTTCGGTTAGATCCACATTGGATTCTTCCAGCGCACCTGACTGGATGGATCCCAACCCAGAGGTTCCCGGCGCGCCGACAATTGGGGGGCCAGAGGCATTGGTATCCGCCCATGCAGTATCACCGAGAGGCTGCAGTCCTTGTTCGTTGGCGAAGTTGGCCAGCACCATTTGGCCAATGCTCCGGGACTGGCCATTGGTGTAACGTGCAAAGATCGTTCCTTCCTGATCAATATCCACACCCAGTATCTGTCCGGTGGAGAAGCCATCCTGGTAGATTGAATTTACCGCAAAATCACTGCCGTATTGGGTGCTTTTCGATAGATCTATGGTGATCGCCTGGCCCGGGGTTGCGCCGCCACCCGGATTCCAGGATAGGTTGATGGTGGCCGGGCTGCTATAGGAGCCATCATCATTGAAGACAATCGTAGTGGTATCCTGCACGGCGCCATCGATCATGGTGCGCACCGTCCAGGAGTTGGGGTTGGTGGCAGGATCCTGCTTGCTGTAGTACAGGGTGATATCGTGGGGGTTGCCCTGGCTGTCGTACACGGATGTGGTGGTGGTGGAATTGTAACCCGCCGGATCCGGAACACCGCCTATCAGCGCCCATGAGCTGTCTGTTTCCCCTGAGCGCGCATCAAAGTTGAGGTTGGCGTTCAAGGCGCTGGTCGGGTTTGGCTGGGCATAGGAAGTATCAATCCGCATTGGCCCGATACCACCGGTAATCGCACCATTCTGATCCGCTGCCCTTGCCATCAAAAACAGCCCGTCGCTATTTACCACATAGCCGTCCCGGTCAAGATGAAAGTTTCCTGCACGGGAATAGACCGATGCACCACTGGCGTCGGAAAGCTGAAAGAAGCCTTGGCCATTGATGGCTATATCCAGCGCATTTCCCGTAAAGGAAATATTTCCCTGCCCAAAATGCTGGGCGGCTCCACGCAAGCGAACGCCTTGACCGATGGCCGTGCCTGGCGCACCCATCATGCTCGCCGCATAGACATCTCCGAACTCGGCCCTAGAGCCTTTGAAACCAGTAGTATTGGCATTGGCGATATTGTTGCCGATGATGCCCAGATCGCCGGATGCGGCGCGGATACCACTTAGTGCTGTATTGAATGACATAGTATTTCTCCGTTGATTGCGTTACTTACATGATGGTCTGAACGGACTCCAGGGGAATGGAAGTACCGTTGTCGAGATTGAGCAATATGCCTCCATAGGGATTGAGGCTGACACTGGCTACATTGCTGCGGAGTTCCAGCGCAGCCTCCTGAATGCTGCCGTCAACCTCCGCCTCCGCTACAATGCGGTAGTTTCCCGGCGCAGCAGGGTTGCCGTCATCCGCAAAACCATCCCATTTAAAGGATACGGCCCCTGCCGCGTTGCTGCCCATGGGAATGGTGCGCACCAGAGCGCCTTGGGAATCATAGATCTTGATATTCATATCGGCGGTGCTTCCATTCAGCAACACCTGCCCGACGACATTGCCGCCTTCCTCCAGAACACCCGTATCGCCAGGCGTCATCACGGCATGACCAATCATGCTTGCGGCTTTCATGGTCTGGTCGGTCGTCAATGTGGCGGCCAGCGCATCGAAGGACTGTTGCAGCTCCTGGATACCATTGACTGTGGAAAACTCGGCCAGTTGACTCATGAACTCATTGGGATCCAGGGGCTTGGTGGGATCCTGGTTCTTCATCTGCGCTAACATGAGTTCAAGAAAATCCTCCTGCCCCATGTCTGAACTGGAACGGCCTGTTCCCTGTGCCTCAGGGGTCGCTCCCAGGGCGCTATAGGTATTGTTGGTTGTTTCGTTTATCATCGTAATACCTTCCTATCAACGCCCAAGATTCAGCGTCTTGAGCAAGAGTTGTTTGGAAGTGTTGAGCACTTCCACGTTGTTCTGGTAAGAGCGGGAAGCAGAGATCATGTTCGCCATCTCTTCCACCGTGTTTACATTGGGTTTGTATACATAGCCATCAGCATCTGACAACGGATGGTTGGGCTGATATTCACGGGGAATATCCGCCTGGCTTTCGACGATGCCCGCAACCCGTACGCCTGCTGACTGCTGGTCGGCGTTGAGCACCGAGAGCACGGCTGCAAATACCGGCTGGCGGGCGCGATACGCCTTTTCCGGACTGCTGCTTACGGAATCCGCATTGGCAAGATTGCTGGCCACGGTATTCAGACGCACGGATTGCGCACTCATGCCGGAGCCGGAAATATTGAATACATCATAGAGTCCCATCGCTATTCTCCTTTCAAGGCTCCTATCAATCCTTTAAATTTGCGATCCAGAAATGTCAGGCTTGCCTGATAGCGCAGGGCATTTTCGGAGAATGCGGATTTCTCCAGCTGCGCATCCACGGTATTCCCGTCCAGAGAAGAATGGTTGGGTACGCGGTAGAGTGTAGTGAGGCTGGTTGAATCTCCGGAAACAGCCAAATGCCTGGCATGGGTTTGCTGCAGGCCTTTGCTTGACCCACTGCTGGTGCGGGAAAGCACTGAGCGAAAATCAATATCCCGGGCTTTGAACCCGGGGGTATCAGCGTTGGCGATATTGGACGCAAGCAATTCGGTGCGTTTTGCACGCACATCGAGCGCCTTGGCATGAATACCCAGAGCAGAATCGAATGATAGCGGCATATTGTTCTCCAACTTAAATATTTGTTGAAGAATTATGCGATATTCATGCCAATATAAAATTTACCTAAATAATCAATTGCTTAAGCAGCAATCACATTTTTTCCTTTATGCCAACGGCAATAGATTGCCGCTCCCGGCAGAAATTTCGGCCCCTCACCGACAGAAAGCCCAAATGGGAAAACAGGCCTTTTTCCTGTGCTCTATCATAGGAAATACCCTTAACTCAATATTTTCAAAAGAAAAAAGTTATGGCTATTTTCAATCAAGAGCATTTCCAATATCCGTCAAAATTCTGTCTTGGGGAAACAGGCTCATGCGGCTGCAAGTTTATTTGGCGAATAGACATACTAAGAGCTTTTCTGGGCATTGAGGGTAATTTAAAGTGTTATCAACAGGTTACTGATTTTCTCCAGCAAGCCGAACGGTGGCGCCAACATGAAAGCAATATCCGGCATGGAAATTGCTGAATACATGACATGGAGACAAAACACCTTATTCGTACAAAGCACACTGCCATGCCCAAGGAATCTTTCAGCAAGCCGTCATCCCGGCGCAGACCGGGATCCAATGCCCTGATGTTGCCCAATTCCGGCCTGCGGCGAAATGGTATGGATGGACTTGTTCAGCGCTTCCCCAAGCTGCGAATTCCTCTATGTATAGGATTGTCCCTGATGTTGTTGCTACCCGCACAGGCCGGGGAAGCCGCCGCAGTGCAAAACCAGAAATCCATACTGGAAGCCGCAGAATCATTTATTAAGGCTTACAGCGCAAATCTTCATGAGACGCCTACTGAAATCACCATGGGAAGATTGGATCCACGCCTGAAACTGGCTGCATGCGAGGGGCCGCTGGAAACTTTCCTGCCCACTGGGGGCCGCACCTTGGGGAATACCAGCATTGGAGTGCGTTGCACTCATCCCAAGCCCTGGACCTTGTATGTCCCGGTTACGGTCAATGTGTACAAGCAGGTCGTGGTTGCCACAGACGCTCTTCCCCGGGGGACGATTCTTAGCAAGGAGCAGATTAAGGTAGCCAAGCGCAATCTGGCTAAATTGCCGCAAGGTTACTATGTGAACCCGGAGAAGCTGATTGGAATGAAGCTGAAGCGCAATATTTCAGGCGGCCTTCCCTTGACCCCGGTAATGGTTGAGGCGCCCCGGATCATCAAACGCGGGCAACGGGTCACGCTGATTGCCAAAATTAGTGGTATAACCGTGCGCATGCCCGGCAAGGCCCTGGCACATGCATCTGCCGGAGACCACCTTCAAGTAAAGAATCTTTCATCGAAAAGAATTGTCGAGGGCGTGGTGACCTCCTCTGGAGAAGTAAAAGTTGGAACCTGAAACAGGTTTTCTCAGCATATTGCAGCAATCGGAAAAACGTCAAAAAATTGACTTAAGTTTCTCTCATGCCCGCCGACTCTACTATTAGAGCAGCATAATGAGAAAACCAGGAGACAAGAAAAATGCCTATTGATATCAACGGCCTAAGTAATGCACAAGCCCCCAGATCCGGAGATTCCTCCCAGATCAAGGGATCGGCAAATGAATCTGCAAGTATTCAGCAAGATGCCACGGGAAAATCATCTGTCAGTGATACGGTCAGCCTGTCTGAAACGGCCATCCGTTTGGGACAAATTGGTGTTGCCGTAGAAAATCAGCCGGTGGTGGATACAAAACGGGTGGAACAGGTAAAGCAGGCCATTATGGATGGCTCCTATTCGGTTGACCCGGTGCGTATTGCGGAACGCATGATGGAATTTGATATGGCCCTCAAGCCCAAAGACTGATTGCAATGATGCAGTCTGAAGAAACCGATTTTCACCGCCACCTTTATTCGCTGCTGGATCAAGAGCTTAACCACATGGGTGAGCTAAAGCAGATTCTTGATAGCGAAACTGCGGTATTGACCTATGAACGGAATACCGATGAGCTGCTGCAGCTTATTGCAGAAAAAGATGCAAAGGTTGCAGCACTGAAAGAGCTGGAAACCGAACGCAATCAGCTTTTCAACAGCATTGGTGTAAACACTCATCCCCAGGACATTACCCAGTTTCTTCGCATAGAAGTAGAAGCCCGTCCCCTGCTTCCACTGTGGCAACAGCTGCTTGAACTGGCTACCCAGTGCCAGGAAAGCAACCGGCTGAATGGCACGATTATAAAACTGGATTCTCAACATCTGCAGCAGGCGCTAAACCTGCTTCGAGAAGAAAATACAAGCAATTGCAATTATGACCCCCAAGGCTGCACAGCCCCGTCAAACACTTCCCGTTTGCTGGGCCAGGCCTGATAGAGGCTTTCCGCGCCAATATCCCGACTCACTGCTTGCTTTTTTTGGATTCTGTTCACAAAAAACGGAAGTACGTCAAACCCCGGTTAAAGTTTTTACATTCCGCGCCGACAGAAATAGTCAGATAAACACTTTACCCTGTAGAGACGGATACCAAGCACCAAAATACCCATGTCAAGCCCTAACCAAACCATTGACCAGGAAAGCATCCAGAGAAGCGCTGTAAAACTTTCGCCAGTTGCTGTCGGCTCAGAAAGCGACAAGCTGATGCGCAAGAACAAGCAGTATTTTCAGGATATTCTGTTACGTTTGAGTTTTGCCGCCAATGGCTGGGATGAACAGCTGGACAAGGTATTGGAATCTCTGCAGGAAGATCTGCGAAACGCAAGTTTTCCAGACCTGAAGCGTATTTCCGAAAAGCTCTACCGCTTCTTGATGCAGGCCAGTGCAAACCGTCCCGCGCAAGCCGAACAGGTGGGACAGTTATTGAGTGATTTCTTGGCGCATTTGCAACTGCCGGATCAGTACCAGAAAGAATGGGAGCCGATTGTCAAAGGCTCACAGGATGCACGAACAAAAATCGAAATCGCAAACAATCTTGAAGCTTGCCTGCAGATTTTAAATCAGGCTCTTCAGGAAACCACCGAAAAACAAACAACAGCAAAAAGCCGTGGCCTGCTCTCTTCCTTGTTCAAAGGAACAAGCGAAGACAGCGGAAAAGGCAGCGGCGACACACTGGCGCAAATCAACGAAAAGATGTATTTGCTGCTGGATGATCTATCTGTGCCTTCCGAACTGGAGGAACAAGTAGAGAGTCTCAAGCAAACCCTGGCAGATGAACCAGAGCTGCAGCAAATACCGCAGGTGATTGAAGACATCACCAACCTGATACGCAATATTCGCAGGGTAGTCAACCAGGAAAGAAAAGGGCTGGAGGATTTTCTCGGGCAACTGATGAATCGCCTGTCAATGATTGACGGCGCCTTGGAGGAATCCAATTCCACCAATCAAGCCATTCATAACTGCCATCACAAGCTGGAAGAGGAAATACAGGAACAAACCTGCCATATTGAGTCCCAGGCAAAATCAGCCACTGACCTCAGCCAGCTGAAATCCATGGTACAACAGCGAGTGGATGCCATCCGTAATCATATGGAAGAGTTCCAGCTTCAGGAACAAAAACTGGTGCAGGCCGCAGAAGAAAAAATGGAAGTATTGGTGCAGCGTCTGAATGAAGTAGAGAAGGAAACGGAAATCCTGCGCAAGAAAGTCAGTGAACACAACCTGCAAGCCTTCAATGACACACTAACCGGCATTCCAAATCGTCATGCCTATGAAGAGCGGCTTCAGCAGGAATACGCTCGCTGGAAACGCTATCATCAACCCCTTTCCATCATGGTTGTCGATATCGACAAGTTCAAGCAAATCAATGACAACTTTGGCCACCGGGCAGGTGACAAGGCGCTCAAGATCATTGCGGGACAACTACAAAAGATGACCCGGGAAACAGATTTGATTGCCCGCTATGGCGGAGATGAATTTGTACTGCTTCTGCCAGAAACCAATGCCAAAGGCGCAATGGCAATTGCCGAAAAACTGCGGAATGCCGTGGAACAATGCGCCTTCCATTTCCGCAAGAAGAAAGTCACCATTACGGTTTCCTGCGGTATCAGTGAATATCGTAAAGGCGATACCCCTGAAGACGCCTTCGAACGGGCAGACCAGGCGCTCTATCAATCCAAACACAAAGGGCGCAATCAATTCACTGCTGCCTGAACAGGAACCATTTTTTTTGGTTTATCAGCGGTTCCCATCCACATAACATTAAAGTTTTCCCTCCCTCGACCGACATTCTAGGCATGAGAAAAAAGCGGCGAATCATGTTGCCGCCCGTGAATAGACCAGCATAAAACGCAACACCAACCTCTTTCTGGGAGACTCATGATATGGATCTGGCAACACTAATCGGCCTGGTTGGCGCTTTGGCAGCCATTGCAGTCTCCATTATGCTTGGGGGTGATTTCGGCATGTTCGTGAATGTTCCTGGACTAATGATTGTCGTAGGTGGAACTTTCATGGTGACCCTGATGAAATTCCCCCTCTCCCTGACCTTGAGTGCCTTCAAGGTGGCCGGAAAGGCATTTATTTATAAGCCCCAGAAACCTACAGAACTGATCGAGCAAAGCGTGGAACTGGCCAATATTGCCCGTAAGGAAGGCCTGCTTGGCCTGGAACAGGTGGAAGTAGAGAACAAATTTCTGAAAAAAGGCATCGAATTGCTGGTGGACGGGCATGATTCGGAATTCGTGCGCAAAATGCTCAGTAAGGATATCAACCTTACTATCGAGAGAAATGAAGACGGCATCAACATCTTCAAAGCCATTGGTGATGTAGCGCCCGCCATGGGGATGATCGGCACTCTGATCGGCCTGGTGCAAATGATGTCGAATATGGATGACCCAAAAGCCCTGGGGCCTGCCATGGCCGTGGCCCTGCTGACTACATTTTATGGCGCCGTAATCGCCAATGCCCTGGCGCTACCTATTGCAGACAAGCTGACCCACCGCAACAAGGAAGAACGGATCAACAAGTCCATGATCCTGGAAGGCGTCAGTGCGATTCAGGAAGGACTGAATCCCAGAGTTATCGAAGGCATGCTGCAAAACTATCTCCCTGAAGGCTCAAAGCCGGAAAAAGCCGCTTGACCATCGGGCAACGAGAATCTGTGGGACATCGCCATGAGTGACAGCTGCGAACCAAAGAAATGCCCGGAAGGCATCCCCATGTGGGTAATGACCTTTGCGGATTTGATGTCATTGCTGCTTGCGTTCTTTGTGTTGCTGTTTTCCTTCTCGGAAATGGACGTACAAAAATACAAACAGGTTGCCGGTTCCATGAAGCAGGCTTTTGGCGTACAGAGACAGGTCAAAGTGAAGGATCCCCCGAAGGGGATCAATATCATCGCCCGCGAGTTTTCTCCCGGCCAAACCCAACCCACCCCCATGAACCAGGTGCGCCAATCCACCATGGATGATTACCGGCAGTTTCCGGTTCTCGGTATGAATAAACCGAAGAAAACCGACTTGGAAAAAGAAGGCGAAAAGATCAAGTTGGCGCTCAAGGAAGAAATTGACAAGGGATTCATCGAAGTGGATATCGAAGATCAGAAGATCATCATCCGAATCCAGGAGAAAGGATCCTTTCCCTCGGGTAGCGCCAATATGATCGAGCCGTTCAAAGAAGTCATCACCAAGATCAACAAGGCCATACAACAAACCAGTGGCCGAATCGTGGTGTCCGGGCATACGGATGATGTCCCCATCCACACCGATCATTTCCGCTCCAACTGGGAGTTGTCGGCATCCCGTGCAGTAACTGTACTCCATGAACTCAGCAAAGACAGCATCATCGACAAAGAACGATTCGAGATTAAGGCGTTTGCCGACACCAGACCTCTGGCGCCCAATGACTCCGCGGAGAACCGGGCAAAGAACCGACGGGTAGAAGTGACATTGGAATACGGCAAGGACAAGGAAGGCAAGATGGAAGACATACAGCCATTGCAGCGGAAAAATGAAAAAAATCCGGCATCAGAGGCGACTGCCCCCCTCTCATCAACAACAAGCGCAGAAGATGAAATCAAGCCGCAGGTAAAAGAGGACTGAATACAATGGAATCAAAATGCAAGGAACCCGTAGAACGACGCTGTTTTGTGCGTGTTGATGACAATGTCGTTCTGAAGTATCGCAAAGCCAGCAGCCTGGAGCTGCAAGCCGGAAAAGAAAACCTGCCTGCAAGCGCCAGAAGCTTTACCATCAAGGCGCAATTTGCCGCAATCGACCAGAAGTTTCGTCCAGTACGCAGCATTCTGGAACAACACGCCGGGGAGTTGGCAAGCTACCTGAAAGCAATTGACAAGAAGCTTGACCTGCTTGCCGATATGGCGTTTGAGATGGATCATGATCTGAGTAAACTGCCCACGCAAAAGGTCAGCCTCAGTGCCGGCGGCACCTCATTCCTGGCGCAAAAGCCGCTGGAACTGGGAACCTTGCTGGAGCTGTGGCTGCTGCTTCTGCCATCGAATACCGGCATTATCACTTATGCTACCGTTGTTTATTGCAAACGCTGCAATGATGGCGACGACAGCCGCTACCCCTACAAGATCGGCGTGGAATTCAAAAACATACGAGAAGAAGATGCAGACCTGATTACCTGCCATGTCCTCAGGAAAGAGGCGGATGACCGGCGAAAACGCTCCAAGATGCCCCACAAATAGGCAACAAACCTTGAGTGCAAGTGCAGAACAGATCAGTCTTTCGCTTGGGCGGATTGCGAGCGCTGCAAGCCATACTTCCGCATTTTTTCCGTCAGCGTAGTACGGCGCAGCCCCAATAATTTTGCTGCATGTGCCACTACACCACCCGTTTCCTCCAGCGCCTGGGATATCAGGTTCATTTCAATTTCCGATACATAGGACTTCATATCCAGGCCATCCGGGGAAATCTGCGGCATCTGGAAACCAGCCTGGGGCGCAACTGCTTGAGACTGGCTTTCCTGTTCGGAAAAAAATTCAAGCTGAAGATCATCCTTGGCGCGCCCACTCATATTGGGCCGGTACTTTCCGGGCAAATCCTGGGCTTGCACCAAACCATTCGGATACTGGATGGCAAGCCGTTCGATAAGATTTGCCAGCTCGCGCACATTCCCCGGCCAATGGTAGTGTGACAGTGCCGAAATTGCATTGGGAGAAAACCCCACGGAACACTGTTTTTCGTATTCCAGGCGCTCATTCAGCTGTGAAATCAATAGCGGCAGATCCTCGATTCGATCACGCAACGAAGGCAGGTTGATCGGGAAAACTTCCAGGCGATAGAAAAGATCCTCACGGAAAGTGCCCTCTGAAACCATCTGTTCCAGATCGCAATTGGTGGCTGCGACAATTCGCACATCCGCCTTGATGCGCTTGTTACCGCCAACTCGCTCAAAAACCCTTTCCTCCAGGACCCGCAGCAACTTTACCTGCATGTCCATGGGCATTTCACCAATTTCATCCAGGAACAGCGTTCCACCAGCAGCCATGGAAAAACGTCCTTCCCTGGCAGTGAGCGCGCCGGTGAAAGCGCCTTTCTCATGTCCGAATAGTTCAGATTCCAGCAAGTCGCGGGGAATGGCGCCACAATTGATTGGCACAAAAGCCTTTTCGCGGCGCTTGGAGTGATAATGGAGGTTACGCGCAACCACCTCCTTTCCGGTTCCCGATTCGCCCAGTATGAGTACATTGGCATCCGTGGGGCCTACCTGCTCGATTTCACGGCGGATGCGCTGGATTGCCGGACTGCGCCCGATCAAACTACGGAACAAATGCGTAGGACGCCTTCCCGTCCGATCCTGTTGCCGGTGTTGCTCGGAATGCATGCGAACGCGCTGCAAAGCAGCGGAAAACTCCGCATGGGCAAGAGGCAATTTGACCACTACCCAGTTGGGGGGATATTTGAGCACCAAAGGCTGCTCATCTTCAGCGGGTGGAGCATACAATACGACAGGCAACACATCCGGCACTTCGCTGGACAACACCTGGATAATACGCTGTTGCTGGATTGGTGGCTGATTGCCCGCGATGATTACAGTCAGCAGGCCGGGATTTTGCATCAACTGCTGCGCCAGCTGTTCAAGATCGAAAGCGGCCAGCAGGTCATGCCCCAAAAACCTAAGCACGGCCTCCAGACTGTCGCTGTGCTCCCTGTCGGGATCATATACGACGATACAATCCTGCGTCGCTTCTCCCCCCCCTGCTTCCGTATTCTTAGAAAAACTGATTTGTTCTCGCGTGCTGTCCAACCTTCAAAGCTCCTTAATTATTAATCCAGCCCAAGTACTTCTTATCTCCCTACAAGCTGTGTGCGAATGGAATTCTGATAAAACATTTCCCCAAATTAAGGAAGCCCTGATTCAGCTTGGGCGAAGCAGATTGCAGAAAAAGCCCGAGATCAAGGCGCAAATTGCAAGCCATTGCAAAGATTTGCCACGCAGAGACCGGATCCCCGCGCTTTGGTTGCAAGATACGAGTTCATGGCTTGATCAGGGCTTCCTTAAAGCACCTTACCATAGATACCACAAAACCCAACATCTTAAAAGCTGGTGTATTTCAGGGTATTGTGATAACCGCCCCCTTTGCCGTCAGCGGATGCGCGGCAAGACATGCCGCTTTCTGATCTTCTGCAGGAACAGCTCGGTAGCGCCAGCCACCACCACAAAGCCCACCAGCACTTGCGGGATATGCCCGGATTGGTGGCTTGCATAGATCAGAGCCAACACCATTGCCAACAAGGACAGCACAGCAGCGACAAACAGCATGCCCCGGGAGGCGCCGGTTTCCCTGGCCAGCTTCAAATGGCCAATGTGGGTAATTGCATGGACGAACAAAATGGATATGGAGCCAATGGCCGCAATCTCCGACAAATCAAACAACAATGACAGAACAACAATGAGAATCCCGCTGATTATCAGCCCTTCCCTGCTGTGACCGATTGGCTCGCCAAATACCTCTGGCAGTTCACCATCCTTGGCCAGTTGATAGGTCACATTGGTTACGGCATATAGATTTGCATTGATGGATGATGCTGTCGAAATCAGGGCGGCAATGGCAACCACGGTAAAGCCGATATGCCCGAAAATCGGTAACGCCGCCTCCGCCAAGGCAAAATCCTTGCTGGCGATCACCCTGTCTGTGGGCAGATTCCCGAAAACAGCAAAAGAAACCGCCACATAAAGAAGCATTACCAGCAAGATAGATGCCATCATTGCGCGGGGCAAGGTCTTTGCCGGATCCGGCATATCCTCCGCAGTGTTGGTAATGACCCGAAAACCCTCATAAGCAAAAAATGTAATTGCCAAACTGAAGAAGATATCCCTGGCAGGCGGATAGAGTGACGGGGACAAGAGTGATGGTTTGAGGTATAGAATGCCGGCAATAGCCAAAGCACTCAGCACAGTAAATTTGATTGCAACCGTCAGGCGCTCCCAAATCGCCACATCTTTCGCTCCCCGGAGATTGACCAGGACGAAAAAAACTACGATCCCCACGGAGAAAAAATGGTGCCACAACAATGAAGATCCTGCAGGCAAAAAGGTAAATGCATAATTTCCGAATGCTTTGGCAATCAGGCTGAGCGATACAACTGCAGCGAAGTAAAGCATTATGCTCATGGAGCCGGTAAAAAACCCGGTTCCATAGGCTTGCGCCAAGTATTCAACAATGCCTCCGGCAGAGGGATAGCGCGCCCCAAGTTTTCCCAGGGAATATCCACTGAATAACGCGATCACGCCGCCAATGATAAATGAAATATAGACGGCACTGCCGGAAATGGCGCTTGCCTCACCCAGCAGCGCAAATATCCCCGCCCCCACCATTGCACCAATTCCCATGGATACCGCAGACCAAAAACCAATGGGTTTGTTTGATTTATACATAGCATTCCGGCGTTACTGTTCCCATTCCAGATACAGAAACGGAAAAACATGGTGATTATTCGTGGACTTCTTCAGAAAACTTCACCACCATCACATCACAACCAGCGCCATGCGCAATTCCCGTGGCGGTGGAACCCAAGAGCCTCGCAAGCCCATGTTTTCCGTGTGAACCAGTAACGATCAGATCCACGTTTTGGGCTGCTGCATATGATAGCACCGTAGATTTTGGCGAACCCCACAATACTTCGGTTTGAATATATGGATAATCCAAACCATTGGCCAGCTCGTTAATTTGCGTTACAGCGCGGTCATACAACACTTGATCCATCTCCATGAAATCCGCAGGATTCGCCACTACCGGGTCAAAATCCAAATTGGGATAGAAGATGCTTTCCACCGCATGAAGCAACATTATCTTTGCATCATTACAGCGTGCGATCCCTGCAGCTCTTTGCAAGGCGAGATTGGAATGCGGGGTGAAATCTACAGCAATCAATATATTCTTATAAGGCTTCGGATTGGAGGCATCGGATTCAGCCAAATCTCCCATGGAAGATTTTTCTTTCATGCTTCCTTCACGTAGCCAATTCCATGCGTCTTGAAGATCTTCTGTGTAAAAGAAGCGAATTTTTGTTTCGCTAAATGCATTCCCGATCATGGTCATCCACTTGTACCAGGATTTTTTCCCTACGATGGCAATGCGTATAAAGTCTTTCTCGTGTTCCTTGCCAAATGCAAAATCATCCCAGGCTGCTTTTGCTTCCCATCCATGAAAATCCTCCAGCTCCACCAACAAGGAAATCGGGCCATGTTCATGAATCAGAGTTGTAAGCTGCGGCAGGAGCTGCCGATAATCCTCATCAGTCAGTTTTCCAATAGCCTTGATTGCAAAAATATTCTCTTCAGCAACCGGAATAAACTGGAACATACGGATACCTCCTGGCATTTCAGAAATTCAAGGCAATAATTTTATCTTGTATTATTATTAAGTAGAATTGCGTCAAAAATCTGTCATCCAGGTGACAAAAAAAATGGACATCATGCAGCCAAAAACACTTTCCAGATGCATCTCGTATATTGTTCACACTATGGGATATTCCTGCTAAAGATTAACAATGTATTTCCGATACGCTTACTTGAGGCACTGCTCCATAGCGCAGGCTAACCTGCCGGCAAATGCACCCCCTCTGGAGCAGAAGGGTTTATGACAACTTAAACTTCTGGAGAAGCAGATGAAACGTATTGATAGATGCAGTGACTTTTATAAGCCGACTTTTACACAAGATTGCATTCCTGCAGCTACATGCTTCTCCTACCCTTCCCGCTTTCAAGAGAGAAAACCAACAAAGCTCCTTGCCTATCTTGTCCTGATTCTGGGCGCCATTTTCAGCTCCGGCGCATCCGCCAACAGTTTTGGAGATTCATTCCGTGACTGGGTTCTTGGTTCAAATGCAGAAGCCGCCAGCAATGGCATGGAATTCATCCAGCTCGATGCCATCACCCGAGGCTGTGTGTCATGCCACAATGGAGAGAAAGGCGCCAGCCATATTGCGCTGAAAAGTGCTGATACTCCTCTACAGATAACGGGATCACTTAGTGTCAACCATCCTGTGGGCATGGACTACAGCGCATCTGCACACCGCGAACCGTACAGCTACCAGTCCGGGGATTCTCTCGATCCGAGGATACTGCTGGTGGATGGCAAGGTAGGATGCATCTCCTGCCACCAGCTAAGAGCCGGAGAACTCCAGAAGCTGGCATCTGTGCAAATGAACTACTCCCGCTGCAGCGCCTCCGGACAGCTTACTGTAGGCCCAAGGGAAACCGACCTTTGCTTGTCTTGCCATCTTCAGTAACCAGTAATTATTATTAACCTGGCATCAATAGATATCATGTTCAGTCAAGTATCTTCAGGCAGAAACTCCTGTATCGCCGCCAGCAGCGGTGTCATATACATGTAGGCTGGTCCGCCATGCATGATGACCGCCATAAAACCTGCTTCCACAATTTCATCGCGGGTTGCGCCAGCCTTTGCCACTTGCTCGACATGAAAAGCAATACACCACTCACATTGAGCAGCAACAGCTAAAGCCACATTGATGAGTTCCTTCTGTTTGATATTCAGGGCCTTCCCGGATTCGGCTTTGTTGAGAAATCCGAGAAAAGCACCTGTTTCCACGGGATAATCCTGGCGAAGAACCGAGGTCAACTTCATGATTTCTTTCAATTTATCCTGAACATTCTCCATCGCGCCACCTCTTCACCAAGAATTTTGCAAACGGGTGGCAAACACAGTAATTTGCACCCTGCATAATAAGCATTCTTTACTGAAAAAACCCGCACGGCTGTCACCAGGATGACAGATTCAACCTGTTTTCCATCCTATATTTCCCTCAGCCGAGGAAAATTGGATGCGCAATACAGGAGAGAACGGTGATTGACTACAACAGTATCCTGGTGGCCGTGGATTTTTCACCCGCCGCCCAAAATGCAGCCCGACGGGCCGGTGAATTTTCCAGCTTGATCGGCGCAAAAATGACGTTACTGCATGTGCTGGAGCATTTTCCCGAAGATATCCCCAACGAAATCATCGTTCCGGAAAACGTAGATACGGAGCAGTTCTATGTGGAACAGGCGCAAGCCAGGCTCATCGACCTGCGCAACCACCTGGATCACGATGACAGCACCACGGCAGTGGAAATTATTGTCAGTACCGCTATAGATGTAGTGGTCAGCCCGCATTCTGCAGGCCGGGTTATTTCTGAATATGCCGTCCAGCACAATATGGATTTAATCATCATGGGAAATCATGGAAAGCCCGGTGTTCTTGAAACACTCGGTTCAACAACCAGCAAGGTGCTGCATACTGCAGCCGCTGACATACTTGTTGTCAAGCAAGAATAAAACAAACCATCACAGGCAATACCTCTTTGAACGGAAAATGCGGGAGAGCACGATGAGCAGCGCAAGTGAATTACAGCAAACCATTACAGACCTGGTGGATGACCACCGTGGAATACTGGCTGCGGATGAAAGCCTGCCCACCATCGAAAAACGTTTCAAGGCAATCAATGTAACAGCGACCGAGGCCAATCGGCGGGCCTATCGCTCTTTGCTACTATCCACGCCCGGGCTGGGAAACTACATCAGCGGTGTTATTCTGTTCGAAGAAACCCTGGGGCAGACAGATGAAAACCGGACACCGCTGCCCGAAATCGCTCAAACCCAGAATATTGTTCCCGGAGTAAAGGTGGACAAGGGCAAGGGGCCGCTGGCCGGCGCCCCTGGCGACCTGATCACCTTCGGCCTGGATGGTCTGGAAAAACGCCTGGAAACCTACAAGACACAAGGCGCCCGCTTCGCAAAATGGCGGGAGGTGTACCCCATTACCCGGCACAATCCCACCCCCTTGGGCAGGCTCGCCAATGCGGAAATGCTGGCCCGCTATGCCGCGGTTTGCCAGGAATCGGGATTGGTTCCCATTGTAGAGCCTGAAGTGCTGATGGATGGTGATCATGATATTGCGCGTTGCGCCGCAGTTACAGAGCTCGTATTACATGCGGTTTTCCATGCCCTCCATCAACACAACATCAGCCTTGAGCACATGCTTTTGAAGCCCAACATGGTGCTGCCTGGCAAAGGCTGCCGCCGCGCGGAACCCCAGGAAGTCGCGGAAGCCACCCTGGAAGTTCTCAGACGCACTGTGCCGGCGGCGGTGCCCAGCATCAATTTTCTCTCTGGCGGGCAAGGTCCGGAAGAAGCAACGGCAAACCTCAACGCCATCAACCAGAGGAAAGGAAACGCCCCGTGGCAGCTGAGTATTTCCTATGGGCGCGCCCTGCAACAGCCCGCCCTGCAGGCATGGCGGGGAAAACCCGAGAACAGGGAAAAAGCACAACGGGCGCTGCTCAAACGCGCCCGCCTCAACAGCCTGGCCCGCCAAGGCAAGTATGATCCTTGCATGGAAAATGATGATGAGTGAAAAACACACCCTGGTTCGCTGGTTTGAAACATTGGGTATCGAAGATATCCCACTGGTTGGCGGAAAAAACGCCTCCCTGGGAGAAATGTACCAGCAACTCACGCCCAAGGGCATACGCATCCCCAACGGATTTGCAATCACTGCTGACGCCTACCGCTATACCCTGGACAAATCCGGCGCATGGGCCAAGCTGCATGCCGTGCTCGATACCCTGGATCCGGAAGATGTCGAGGATCTGGCGCGGCGCGGCGCACAGGCCCGGGAAATCGTCTATGGCGCGGGCCTGCCGGAGGACTTGCAGTCGGAAATACTGGCTGCATATGCCCGGCTCATTCATCAATACGGCGACCAACTGAGCTTGGCGGTGCGCTCCTCGGCGACTGCTGAAGACTTGCCCACAGCCTCCTTCGCCGGACAGCAAGACACCTATTTGAACATCCGCGGAGAAGCTTCCCTGCTGGATGCCTGCCGCCGCTGTTTCGCAAGCCTGTTTACTGATCGGGCCATTCACTATCGTGTGGATCAGGGCTTTGATCATTTCAAGGTTGCATTATCGGTAGGCGTGATGAAAATGGTGCGTTCCGATCTGGCATCCAGCGGCGTAATGTTTTCCCTGGATACGGAAACCGGCTTCGAAGACGTGATTTTCATTACCGGCGCATACGGCCTGGGGGAAAATGTCGTCCAGGGAAATGTAGAGCCGGATGAATTTTATGTGCACAAGCCCACTTTCAACAAAGGTTTCCGGGCCGTTGTCCGCCGCCATCTGGGAAGCAAGAAAATCAGAATGGTGTATGCCAGCGGGCAAACCAAAAACACCACCCGCAATGAACGGGTTCCCGATCCCCAGCGAAACCGCTATTGCATTGATGATGATGAAGTGCTCGAACTGGCCGGGTACGCCCTGACAATCGAGCAGCACTACAGCCAGCAGGCCGGACATAGCAAGCCCATGGATATGGAATGGGCCAAAGACGGCTTGGATGGCCAATTGTACATTGTCCAGGCCCGGCCCGAGACGGTAGCCTCACAACAACAGGGGAATATTCTGGAGCAGTATCACCTGGACGGGGAAGGAGAAATTCTCACCCGAGGTTACGCCGTCGGTACGAAAATTGGCCAGGGTATCGCCCGTCATATTCCAGATGTTGCCCACCTGCATGAGTTTCAGGCGGGCGAAGTGCTGGTGGCCGACACCACGACTCCGGATTGGGAACCCGTGATGAAGATTGCAGCAGGCATCGTCACCAACCGCGGCGGCCGCACCTGCCATGCGGCCATTATTTCCCGGGAACTGGGCATCCCCGCCGTGGTGGGCTGCGACGATGCTACCCGGACTGTGGAAACGGGACAGCAGGTTACCGTATCTTGCGCCGGAGGCGATGAAGGTCGGGTATACAAAGGAAAAATTCCCTTTCATGTAGAGCGTACCGACTTGTCGGGGCTTGCGCGACCGAAAACCAAAATCATGCTCAATCTGGGCAATCCCGATCTGGCCTTCACCACCCGGTCGCTGCCCAATGATGGCGTGGGCCTGGCGCGCCTGGAATTCATCATCAATGAATACATAGGCGCGCATCCCATGGCCTTGTTGCACCCGGAGAAAGTGCAAGACGATGCCGCGCGCAAGGCCATAGAAACCCTGATCCACGGCTATAGTGATGGCGCCGACTATTTCGTGAAGCGTTTGTCTGAAGGAGTGGGAACCATAGCCGCGGCCTTCTATCCCAAGCCGGTTATCGTGCGCATGTCTGATTTCAAGAGCAATGAATATGCATCTCTTCTTGGCGGCCGCCAGTTCGAGCCGGAGGAAGCCAACCCCATGATCGGTTTCCGGGGTGCGGCCCGTTACACCCACCCTGCCTACAGCGAAGGCTTTGCCCTGGAATGCGCCGCCATGAGGCGGGTGCGTGAAATCATGGGGCTGAACAACATCAAGCTCATGATTCCATTCTGCCGCACCATCAAGGAAGGGGAAAAAGTGCTTGCCGCCATGGCAAAAAACGGGCTCGAGCAGGGCAAGGACGGACTGGAAATCTATGTCATGTGTGAGATCCCCAACAATGTCATCCTCATCGACGCTTTCTCCAAGCTATTTGACGGATTCTCCATAGGTTCCAATGACCTCACCCAACTCACCCTGGGTGTAGACCGTGATTCAGAAATCATTTCTTTTGATTTTGACGAACGTGACGAAGGCGTAAAAGCCATGATTCGCCAAGCCGTGGAAGGCGCCCGGCGCAACCAGCGGCATTCCGGACTTTGCGGGCAGGCGCCATCAGATTATCCGGAAATGGCTGAATTCCTGGTGAAAATTGGCATTGACTCCATAAGCCTGAATCCGGATACCCTGCTCCGCACTACACAAACCGTGCTGGAGGTGGAAAAGAAAATGCAAAACTGAACGCGATCTGTATCATTGTCGGATTGAATCAGGGTAGTACAGCCAAAGCAAAACGCAGTATTTGTGCGCAAGTGTGAAACCCCGGCTATACTCTGTATTCCAACCGATGAGCGCAAGAAGCCTGTCTGACAGGATACTGATGAAAAACAGCATTCCCCTTTACCAGACATACCGCCAGCGACTGTCGCAAACCGAGCTGTTTCAGAATCTGCCGCTGGAAATCCTGGATGAAATGCTGGCCCATTTCCGCTTCGAATCCTGGAACAAGGGTTCCGTACATGACAGCCGCATCGCCATGCAGCGCTTCTACCTGGTTCTGGAAGGGCGCATGCAACTCACCAGAATCCATCCCGGCACCGGCAAACAAATCACCCTATCCATTCTAAAAGAAGGCGACATGTACGACGTGTTGACCCTTCTGGACGGCCAATACCACGATATCTCTCCCAGCGCCCTGGACGACCTCAAGTTGCTCTCCGCACCCATTGATGACGTACGCCAGTGGATAAAAAAACACCCGGAATTCAATGACAATTTCATGCCCTATCTCGGCAAGCGGATGCGGGATAGAGAAGCGCTGGCCGCCGACCTGGGACTATACGACGCGCACACCCGGCTGGCCCGGCTTGTCCTCAGATACGCAACCGGAGATGCGGCACAGGGGAATGGCGACAACGGCGGAATCGACGTCACCTTGCTACACGATCTGTCCAATGAAACCCTCGCCCACATGGTGGGCTCGGCCCGGCAGGTCGTAAACCGGCACCTTCAGGCCATGAAGAAAGACGGGATACTGCATATGGCCCATCGTCATCTCATCATCGACGATCTGGAAAAGCTCAAACAGGAAGCTGAAAACCTGCAGCTGCAACTGCAGACCAGCGATTCCACATAACCCTCTCCCGGACGAAAGACAACTACCGCTTTTCTCCCGGCATCTTTTTTCTTCTGTCACCTGCATGACAGTACAACGCTGTTCCGTTCCCTACTATTTCCTACCAAAGAGCCTGGCTTACCGGCAAGCCTTAATTGAAAGAGAGAAAAAATGCTTTTGGGAATCATTCTAATTTGGGCATTGACGGCAATGGGCCTGGTCATTGTCAGCTGGGTCGTGCCAGGCATACATGCAAGAACCAATGGGGATTTGTTGTTGGCAGCGCTTATCCTGGGCATTGCCAATGCGTTCATTCGGCCCATATTGTGGATTTTGACCTGGCCACTGACCGTGCTGTCTTTCGGCATTTTTGCATTGCTGATCAACGCTCTCATGATTCAGCTTACCGCCGAGCTGGTCCCCGGCTTTACAGTCAGGGACTTTGCCAGCGCCTTGCTTGGCGCAGTTATCATGATGTTGCTGGCAATTGCCGGCTTTATTTTGGTCGAATGGTTATTGTTTGACGGTGTGTTCTGGCTGCATATGGGCGCAGGCCGTTTTATTTTCCATATATAGCCGCTGTTGATCGAATACAGGTATACCCGTGGCCATCCTCACCCTCAATGCCGGATCATCCAGCCTCAAATTCAGCTTGCACAACAACATCCCGCCCCATGAAAAGCGTTGCCTGTTCCGGGGCAGTTTCAGCCATTTGGGTGGCGCATCCTCTATATTCAGCGTTTCCGATGGTCGCGGCAAGGTTCTGGAAAAGAAGGATACAGCTGTCACCAGTCATGCGCGGGGTGTGACGTACTTACTTGAGTGGCTTTTTGCATCATACCCTGACATACCCATTGATGCGGTGGGTCATCGTATCGTCCACGGCGGCAGTGCTTTCTCCGCACCAGTGCGTTTAACTGCCGATATTTTGCAACAGCTTTACCAACTGACGCCACTCGCACCATTGCATCTTCCCCTTGGCTTATCCATTGTAGAAATCCTGCAAACAGAATATTTGCACCTGCCCCAGGTGGCCTGCTTCGATACTGCCTTTCACCATGATATGCCCGCTTGCGAACAAATGTATGCCCTGCCCCGGCAGTGGTTTGCAAAAGGCATTCGCCGCTATGGGTTTCATGGCCTTTCATACGAATACATCGCCGCCACCCTGCCCGAGCATCTTGGTTCCGTAGCGGACGCCAGAGTCATCGTTGCCCATCTGGGCCAGGGTGCAAGCCTTTGCGCCATGTATAAACGCCAATCCATGGCCACAACCATGGGCTTCACTCCCCTGGATGGCATTCCCATGGCAACCCGCCCCGGGAGTCTCGATCCCGGCATCATTACCTATCTCGTCCGCGAGGAAAACATGGCCATCCGTGATATCGATCATATGCTCTATCACCAGTGCGGCCTGGCAGGGCTGTCTGGCGGCAGTGGCGACATGCTTGAGCTGCTGACTGACAACCGAGCGGAAGCAACGGAATCCATAGCATATTTTGCGCATCACACACACCGCGCCATCGCTTCCCTGGCGGCGGCACTGGGCGGACTGGACGCACTGGTTTTTACTGCCGGCATTGGCGAGAACGCCAGCACTATCCGTAGCGCCATCTGCGAGGCTGCAGAATGGATGGGCATCAAGATTGATCCCAAGGCCAATACTGAAAACAAAACCCGGATTAGTTCGGATAGCAGCAAGGTATCTGTCTGGGTGCTCCCAACAGACGAAGAACAGATGATCGCCAGGCATGTATATTCCGTGCTTCAGAACGAGAAAAAGAATGAACCCATTGGAAACAGCAAAGGAACATCTTAATGAATATATCTTCCAGCACATCACCGCTTTCCCAAGAAGAGCTAGAAACAATTCACGCATGGTGGCGTGCAGCCAACTATCTAGCGGTTGGTCAAATCTTCCTCCTGGACAACCCCTTGCTGGAAGAGCCGCTCAAGCCAGAACACATCAAGCCACGCCGTCTGGGTCACTGGGGAACGACGCCTGGCCTCAATCTTCTATACGCCCACATGAATCGGCTGATAGCGCAACACGGGCTAAATGCCATTTTTATTACCGGACCAGGTCATGGCGGCCCGGCGCTGGTGGCCAATACATGGATGGAAGGCAGCTACAGCGAACTGTATCCCCATGTTTCCCAGGACAAGGAGGGCATGAAACAGCTATTCAGACAGTTTTCCTTCCCCGGTGGCATTCCCAGCCATTGCGCCCCCGAAACCCCCGGATCCATCAACGAAGGAGGAGAATTGGGCTACTCCCTGTCTCACGCCTATGGGGCCATACTCGACAATCCGAACCTGCTCGCCCTGTGCGTGATTGGTGATGGGGAAGCAGAAACCGGCCCTCTGGCTACTGCCTGGCATGGAAACAAATTCATCAATCCTGCGCAGGATGGCGCCGTTCTCCCTGTACTGCATCTGAATGGCTACAAAATTGCCAATCCCACCATACTGGCGCGCATCGATCTGGGAGATCTGAAAAAGCTGTTTCAGGGATACGGATATCATCCTATCGTAGTCGAGGGTCATGAGCCGCTTCTTGTTCATCAGCAACTTGCAAAGGCTCTTGATCTGGCGATTGAAGAAATCGGCAACATCCAGCGACAAGCCCGGGAAAAACGCGCCCGCCACCTGCCTCGCTGGCCCATGATCATCCTGCGCACCCCCAAGGGCTGGACAGGCCCAGAGGAAGTGGACGGACACAGGGTGGAAGATTACTGGCGCGCCCATCAGGTGCCCATTCCCGCCGCCACCACGCCGGAACACATCAAAATCCTCGAAAGCTGGATGAAAAGCTATCGACCTGAAGAATTGTTCGACAAGGATGGCGGTCTCCAGGCGGAAATCGCCGCTCTGGCGCCTGAGGGAACGCGACGCATGGGAGCCAACCCCCATGCCAATGGCGGTTTGCTGCTCAAACCCCTTCATTTGCCAGACTACAAAAAATACGCCCTGCAAGTAGCGCAGCCTGGCGCTATACAGGGAGAAGCCACCAGAAAAATGGGGGAATATCTGCGCGATGTCATGCGGCTCAATACAAAATCAGCCAACTTTCGCGTCATGGGCCCGGATGAAACCGCCTCCAACCGGCTCTCCGCCTTGTTCGAGGTAACCAACCGGAGCTGGATGGCTGCCAGCTATGACTATGATGATCACCTGGCGGCAGATGGCCGCGTAATGGAAATTCTTTCCGAGCACACCTGTCAGGGGTGGCTGGAAGGTTATTTGCTCACCGGCCGCCATGGCTTGTTTTCTTGCTACGAAGCATTTATCCACATTGTGGACTCCATGTTCAACCAGCACGCCAAATGGTTAAAGGTATGCAGGGAAGTCGCCTGGCGCGCAGATATCGCCTCTCTCAATATCTTGCTGACCTCCCATGTATGGCGGCAGGATCACAACGGATTTTCCCATCAGGATCCTGGTTTTATCAATCATGTGGTCAACAAGAAAGCAGATATCGTGCGCGTCTATCTTCCACCTGACGCCAACAGCCTGTTGTATGTGACACACAAATGCCTGAACTCCCGCAATCTGGTAAACATTATCATTGCCGGCAAACAACCCGAGCCACAGTGGCTGAATATGGATGCAGCCATCAAACATTGCAGCACCGGCATAGGCATCTGGGAGTGGGCCAGCAATGACCAGGAAGGCGAGCCGGACGTCGTCTTGGCCTGCTGCGGCGACGTGCCTACGATAGAAACGCTGGCAGCCGTGGATCTGCTTCGTCAGTACGCGCCGGCGCTGCGCATACGGGTGATCAATGTCGTTGACCTGATGACACTACAACCTCGTGAAGAGCATCCTCACGGCCTGCCGGACAGGGACTTCGACGCCTTGTTCGGCACTACCATTCCTGTGATCTTTGCCTTTCATGGCTATCCCTGGCTGATTCACCGTCTCACTTACCGGCGCAAATTTCACCACCACTTACATGTGCGCGGCTATAAGGAAGAAGGCACGACAACCACACCTTTCGATATGGTGGTGCGTAATGATCTGGATCGATTCCATCTGCTCATGGATGTGGCGGACCGCGTACCAGCACTCGAGAAACAGGCCGGGCATATTCACCAGCATATGCTCGAAAAACTGGTGGAACACCGGGAATACATCATCAGCCATGGCGAAGACATGCCGGAAATACGCAACTGGAAATGGCCAACTGACATCTCTGGAGAAAGCTGAACAATGAACCCCAGCCCCTATGAACTGCGCCCCGACCTGCCTCCCGAGCTGGATGATCTGCGACTGCTGGCCCTGGATCTGCGCTGGTCCTGGAATCATGTAGCGGACAGCCTTTGGCAATGTGTGGATGAGGGATTGTGGCGGCATACGCACAATCCCTGGCTGATCCTGCAAACCGTCAGCCTGCAACGCTTGAAGACACTGGCAAATGACAAGGATTTCCGCCGCCTGCTGCAGAATCTGCGCGAGGAACAAAACAACACGCTACAGGCGGATACTTGGTTTTCCCATGCCCATGCAGACAATACGCTGCGGCCTAGCGCATATTTCTGCATGGAATACGGCATCAGCGAAGCATTGCCCCTCTATTCTGGCGGACTCGGAGTGCTGGCCGGCGATTACCTGAAAACCTGCAGTGAGCTTGGTGTGCCATTGCAGGCAATTGGCCTGCTCTACCAGCAGGGATATTTTCGCCAGGCGCTGGACAGCGATGGAAACCAACTGGCGTTCTATCCTTTCAACGACCCCACCCAGATACCCGTGGTGCCCGTGCGCACCAAGGAAGGGGAATGGCTGCGCATAACCATCCCGCTACCCGGACGAAAGCTGCGCCTGCGCGCATGGCAGGCCCAGGTTGGACGGGTGGTTCTGTACCTGCTCGACAGCAACGATCCGCTGAATGGCCCGGCGGATCGGGGAATCACCAGTGAACTGTATGGCGGCGGTTCCGAACGGCGCCTGCAGCAGGAGCTTGTTTTGGGCATCGGCGGTTACCGCCTGCTGCACGCCCTGCGCCAGGAACCGGAAATCTGTCACCTCAATGAAGGCCATGCTGCTTTTTCCATCCTCGAGCGCGCCAAAACCCATATGGAAAAAGAAGCCGTGAACTTCCAGACAGCATTGACCGCCACGCGCTCGGGCAATCTGTTTACCACACACACTCCGGTGGAAGCAGGGTTTGACCGATTCTCTACGACACTGCTGACTGATTACCTTCAACCCTGGGCAGATGAGGCTGACATCCCCATTGCTGAACTGTTGGCATTGGGCCGCAGCCGCCCCGACGCCGTCGATGAACCATTCAATATGGCCTGGCTCGCAATCCATGGAAGCAATGCCGTCAACGGCGTCAGCCGGCTGCACGGCAAGGTCAGTCGTCATATGTTCCGTTCCCTGTTTCCACGCTGGCCGGAGACGGAAGTGCCAATCCGCTCTGTAACCAATGGTGTGCATGTGTCCAGCTGGGATTCACCGGAATCCGACCGTCTCTGGACAGAGATCTGCGGAAAAGAGCGCTGGCGCGAAGATTTGCAGACGATCAGCGAAGCCGTGCGAAAGGTAACGGATACCGACCTGTGGGAAATGCGCGCACGCAATCGTCATCATCTCGTAGAATGGATCCAGAATAAACACGCACAATGCCTGTCTCAACCACAGGGCACAGGCATTGCACTGGATCCCAATGCCCTGACCCTTGGTTTTGCGCGGCGATTCGCCACTTACAAGCGCCCCAATCTATTGCTGCAAGACAAACAGCGACTGGCCAGATTGCTTACACAAACCGACCGGCCCGTACAACTGGTGATCGCAGGGAAAGCCCATCCACAGGACAGGGACGGACAAGCCCTGATCCGCGAATGGATTCACTTCATCAATGACTTCCAATTGCAACAGCATATCGTATTCCTGGTGGATTATGATCTGCTTATTGCCGGCCATCTAATTGAAGGCGTGGATGTGTGGATAAACACCCCCCGCCGTCCCTGGGAGGCCTGTGGAACCAGCGGCATGAAAGTGCTGGTCAATGGCGGCCTCAACCTTTCCGAGCTGGATGGCTGGTGGGCCGAGGCCTGGCGGCCGGAAGTGGGCTGGGCGCTTGGCGATGGGCAAGAGCATGATGCCGACCCCGGATGGGATTACCAGGAAGCACAATCCCTGTATGACTGCCTTGAACAACAGGTAATACCGGAGTTCTATCAAAGGGACGCCCATGGCGTGCCGGAAGCCTGGATACGCCGCATGCGCAGCAGCATGGCGGAGCTGACGCCAGCTTATTCCAGTAACCGAATGGCGCGGGAATATGTAGAAAAATACTATCTGCCCATGGCGCGGCAATTCAGGAAACGCTGCTCCCAAAACAGCACAGCGGCAAAAGACATTGTTGCCTGGAAACAAAAGCTGAAACAGCATTGGCAAGCGATCCATTTTGGCAACATACAGATCATCAGCAACGAGAAGTTCTTCTATTTTCAACTTCCGCTCTATCTTGACGATCTCGATCCATCGATGGTGCGGGTGGAGCTCTATGCCGACCCTGTCGAAGGAGAACAAGCGGAAATTCATCCCTTTCGCCGTGTGGAAAAACTTGCGGGTGCCGTCAACGGTTATCTGTATGAAGTAAGCGTCGCCATCCAACGGCCTGTTTCGGACTACACGGCGCGGGTGCTTCCCCACCATGCAGACGTACAAGTGCCGATTGAGACGAATCTCATTCTTTGGCAGCGTTAGCGCGATACCTACGGAATCTTATCCAGGCGATGGAAAAAGCCAGCAGCACAATGCCCGCAGCCAGGGGAATCAACACCCACATATAGGCTTCCATATAGGCAACCAGCAATGTCGCCAGACTCATAAACAATCCAAGAACAACAAAACGCCAGCCGATATAGACCCCGGCCATATAGGTGGACAAAGACAACACCATCAGCAGCGACAAGGCGGTTGCATCATTGTCAAAACGCCCAATCTGGTTCAGCAGAAATATTGTCTTGATGGCGATAAACACAGCCGCCCAATGCAGGATTTGCTGCCGGACAAAAGCATAACCATCAATTTCATTTCGCTTGTAACGCGACCATTCGGAAACAATGGCCGCAACAGCAAATACAGGAATCACCCACAACCAATAGTGATAACTGCGCACAGAGGCGAAATTGGTATAGGCCACACCAATAAAACACAAAACCAGCAGCAAACTGAGTATCGCTTCATTAATGAAAATACGATGAAACCAACCATGTGGGTCATGGAATACAGAAGCAGTTCCGGTGTGTTTGTCATCCATTGCTCTTTCTTCCCGTCATGGGGCGTTAAAGTGAACAGAAACCTCAGCCCGTCCCTGCTGTTCGAGAAAGCCGCAAACCCAATCCACCTCCTGGTAGTCGCCGCTGACAACAACCAGATATGCGCCGCCCGATATCAGGCATTTGTAACAATGCAAGTTCTCCTCTTGCACGCCAAGCTGGCGCAGATCGTCATCCAGTGCGGACGTCCCTTCCGCGGCCACTTTTCCTTCCTGGGTGTTTTTTCCCAGCAGTGATATCCGGCCAGACGCAATGCCCGCGCCCACGAGCATTTCCACGGCTTCTCCAGCATCCGAATATTTGGTGAATACAGCAATACAGCTGCTCGCTTTTTCCATCTCTTTTCAACTGTAAGCAGGTTGTTTCCTGCGGGCTGAAAAAAGCTTAGAAGACAGGAAGCCTGGATGCTGTCACCTATGTGACACAAACCACTTGGGTAACCCACTGATCCCGAGCATGCATTCCTGCAATACGGGCTGTCAGAGTATCCCTGCTGCCTGGAACGCCGTCTGCAAATCGGCCAGCGCCTCCATATCCCAGTCTGCCTTTGCAATACCTTTTGGCCAGGGAGCCCCCGGCAGAAATCGCCCCGTACGCACCAACGCAGTTCCCATACCCATGGCAGCCGCTCCGGCAATATCAGTATCCGGCCTGTCTCCGACCATAATGCAGTCATCCGCCGACACAGCCAGGCGCTCCAAGGCCATTTCATACAGAAACCTGTGTGGCTTGCCGATAACCATGGCTTTTTGTCCCGTGGCCATTTCGAAGGGAGCAAGCAGGGCGCCACCACCGGGGAGCGTCTGTTTCTGGCCATCGGCCCATGAATCCACACTGGCGTCTGGATTGGTTCCTACCAGCCGGGCCTTGCGGGAAAGCACAAGATTAATGCCTGTAGTCAATGTTTCATAATCAAGCCCCGGGCCTTCACCAACAACTACAAAGTCGGCCCGACCCGAATCCTCCGTCCCCAGTTTCGCCAGCGTTTCATGAAGCGTCTTTGCGCCAACCGCAAAGTAGCGAAACCCAGGCTTCTGTTGATTCAGCCAAAGCGCGGTGGCATCGGCCGAAGTCAATATTCTCTCGGCGCACATATTCTGAAAGCCCATTTGGGTGAGCCGATCCGCCACTTGTGACGGTGAACGCGTGGGATTGTTGGTGATAAACAGGTGCTTGTGCCGCGAAACCTGTTGCACAAATTCCCGCGCTCCCGGGAGTACTTTGTCCCCGTGATAGAGCACTCCATCCATATCGAGCAAGAATGCTGTCATATTGCGTCGATCCACTATGGTTGCATTGATTTTCCGCTTTCCAGACAGCGGACAAAAAAATGGAAAACACTTCCCCGAATAACAAAAAAACCCTAAGGCAACAATGCCTTAGGGTTAAGATTTGGTAGCGGGGGCAGGATTCGAACCTACGACCTTCGGGTTATGAGCCCGACGAGCTGCCAGACTGCTCCACCCCGCAACTGACCGAGCACATTCTACTTAAAATGCCGGCTTTGGCAAGCATTATATTCGATGATTTCACCAGGGTAAAAAATGGAGCCCCGGCGGAACTGCCGGGATTCCATTTGGACGAAGCCCGGGGGCTGTACAATCAGCGGCACTCGCCGATAGAACCCACCGCGCAGCGGCGGCCGTCGGTCCAGATGGCATTGTCAAACTTCGCCTTGATCAGGATGGCGCCAGTCAGATTCGCCCCCCGCAGATTGGCGCCGCTCAGGTCGGCGTCCAGCAAATTGGTATCCATCAGATTGGCCATAGTCAGGTTTGCTTCCTGGAAATTGACGCCATGCAGATGCGCACCCTGCATATTCGCCAACATCAGATTAGCGCCTTTGAGGCTGGCCAGCTGCAAGATGGCGTAGGACAGATTCGCCCCCTGCAAGTTCGCCTTGTCCAGACGCATGGAAGCCATGGAGGCATTGTGCATATCGACGCCAGGCGCCTGCAATCCAACACGTATTGCCCAGGAACACTGGGCGTCCGGCTCGAGCTTGCACAGGGTGTTGATATCTTTTAACTTGCTGATATCTTCCGTCCAGGCATGAGCTGTTACCACGCCCCCGATGAACAAAGCCAGAGCAATCAGAAACCGCCAGTGACGATGAGTGGATATTGACATTAGTACTCTCCCCTAAGATAACATTGAAACGACATTGCAGCAGGCACCAAGTGTGACCTCCTAGACTGTCATTGGAACACAAGCTGGCAAGCATTTGTGGCTAATGGCCACATAAAAAAAACTATAGCAGAAATAATTCTTTCCGGCACAGCTGTTTCACCATCATGAACCTGCAATAGGCCTTAAGGAAGCACTGACCATCCCGACGCAGACCGGGATTGAATGCCCCGATACTGCCGCCTCATTCCGGCATACGCCGGAATGAGGCGGCAAGATTTGTTCAGAACCTCCCTAAGCGATCATTATAGTAACGCCAAAACCTTGAAGAATACCGAAAAAGACCAATTTTCAAGCGAGAGCCTATTGGGTTCATATTATTCATCCGGCAACAGGAGCAATACAACTATGACTGACCTGCAGAAAATGGAAATTGAACGATATCGTGGCGAAATGGTGGAGAACATTCGGGAACTGGTTGACAAGTATCTGAGTATTTCCAATTGGGATATTCCCGAAATCGATGAGCAAAAAACCATGGCTTACATTCTTCAGGTGTTCCGGGAAGCCCTCGATGATCTCGAGGAGGAATGGAAAACCAAGAAAGCGCCTTAGCCTGCCCCGAACAGCTGCCGGAAGTTGGCAGCTGTCTGCTTTGCCAATGCTTCGGTTTCCATGCCGCGCAACTCCGCAATGGTCTCGGCAATCCGATACAGGTATTTTGGCTCATTTGGCTTGCCACGATACGGCGCTGGCGCCAAATAGGGCGAGTCGGTTTCAATGAGCAATCTGTCCAGGGGCACCCTGGTCGCTACATCCCGCAGCTCCCGGGCGCTATTGAACGTGACGATACCGGAGAAAGAGATATAAAACCCCATATCCAGCCCGGCGCTGGCCATGTCCCAGCTCTCGGTGAAACAATGCAGCACCCCGCCCGCCCGCACTGCCTTTTCCTCCGCCAGAATCTTCAGTGTCTCCTGGCGGGCATCACGGGTGTGCACGATAAGCGGCTTGCCGGCTTCGATGGCGGCCCGAATATGAGTGCGAAAACGCTTGCGTTGCCAATCCAGATCCCCTTGGCTGCGAAAAAAGTCCAGTCCGGTTTCGCCAATGGCCACATTGCGCGGATGCGCGGCCAGCTCCAGCAAGTCTTCGATGCTTGGTTCACGACGGTCAAAATCATTGGGATGTACGCCCACAGAGACTGAGATATCCTCATAGGGCGAGACCAGAGCCAACATCTGCGGATAGCTCTCCAGATCGATACTCACGCATAACAGATGCCCCACACCGGCATCCCTGGTATGCTGCATGAAGTTGGAAAAGCTGTTTTGATATGGTGAAAGATCCACCCGGTCCAGGTGGCAATGGGAATCGATGAGCACTACATGGTATCCGTGGGTTTGTCCAGCTCCAGCATGCCGGCAAGGTGCAACTCGATCTTGTTGCGCGTGGCTCCTTCGTCATGGGGGCCAAACTGTACGCCGATGCCGGCGGTACGATTCCCCATGGCGCCTACTGGAGTGATCCAGATTACCTTCCCCGCTACCGGAACGCGCTCCGTTTCATCCATGAGATTCAACAGGATGAAGACATCATCTCCCAATTCGTATTTCTTGATGGTTGGAATAAACAATCCACCATTCTCTACAAAAGGCATATAGGCACGGTACAAGGTGTCCTTGTCCTTGATGGAAAGGTTGATGATGCCTTGTTGGAATCCTGGCATGGCCATGGTCAGCTCTCTCCGTTTGCTATGCGGCCCCATTCCAGCAAAACGCTTTCCAGAGCCAGTTGTGGATTCAGGTTGTTGCTGCTCATGCGCTGTATTTCATGAAGCCTGTCGAGCAGTTGATAGAGGAGCTTCAAGTCTAACCGCTCGGGCAGGCTTTGCAAGAGGGGGAAGGCATCTTCTGCGCAATGTGTCATCTTCTGACGAACCAGGGCCGTCACCCAGGTGTTTACATAGCGCAACAAGGATGGCAGCTCACAGTCTTTCAACCAGGCTTCACTGGCCGATACGGCAGAGATTTGTCCCGCAACGATTGCCACAAAATCTTTCAGCAAGCGGTTGTGTCGCTCCAGCTCCCCGCTTTCGATCAATGCGGGAATACGCAAGGGCGCGCCATTGGCAAGGCGCAGCAACTGCAACGCATGCTCTGGCGGCGCCTGGATATTGCCTTCCATCCAGGCGATGGCGTCTTGTTCCGATGGAAGAGCGAATCTCAGACACTGGCAGCGGCTGCGAATGGTGACAGGAAGCCTGTCGACCTGGGCGCTGAGCAGGATGATGAGCGTTCCCTCGATAGGCTCTTCCAGGGTTTTTAGCAAAGCATTTGCCGCCGCCTGGCTCATGCCGTCGGCCGGATCAATGATGAACACCCGATATGCGTCTCCTCCCACGGAAAGAGTATTTCCGGCAACCAGTTCCCGCACCGCATCAATACCGATTTGGGTTTTTCCTTCTTCAGGAAGAAGCAGACGCAAATCCGGATGGTTTCCGGCCGCAAGCAAAAGGCACTGCCGGCATGCTCCACAGGCCAGGCCAGTCGCCTGCGGCTGTTCACACAGTAGGCTTGCCGCCAGTTGGCGGGCAAACCCGCTCTTGCCTACGCCCTGGGGCCCGGCGAGCAGCAGGGCATGCGGCAGCCGCCCTTGCTGGAGGGACTGCTGAAGACAATGCCAGCTGTCCAAATGCCAGGGGAGTATCGCCGTCATCCTGCATGATTCCGCAAAAAGTGATTCACCGTGCCGCGAATCTGCGCCAACACTTCATCCAGATCAAGAGAAGCATCGATGATCCTGATACGCTCCGGCTCCTTTCGGGCAAGCGCAAGATAGGATTGCCTGACTCTGCGGAAAAATTCCAGGGCTTCACTTTCAAAGCGATCCGGGGCCGAGCGTTTTTCCGCCCGCGCCAGACCCAGCTCCACCGGCAGATCCAACAACAAGGTAAGATCAGGCTTGAAACCTTTTTGCACCCAGTCTTCCAGCACCTGGATGCGGGAAAAGGCGATCCCCCTTCCCCCGCCCTGATAGGCATAGGTGGCGTCGGTGAAGCGGTCACACAGCACCCATTGCCCCTGGTTGAGGGCTGGCAGAATCTTTTGCTGCAAATGTTCGGCGCGGGAGGCGAACATGAGCATCAGTTCCGTATCATCAGCCATGCCAGTGTGTTTGTGTCCCAGTAGCAAGCGGCGCAGATCTTCCCCCAGCGCCGTACCGCCAGGCTCGCGGGTTTCCAGGTACGTCTTGCCCGCCTGCCGCACCAGCAGCCGCAGCTGGGCCATGCAGGTGGTTTTCCCCGCACCTTCAATGCCTTCCAGAGTGATGAATGAGCCTCGATCCACTATTTTTTCAACTGGTATTTGCGTACCGCCGCATTGTGTTGCTTCAGGGTAGCAGAAAACTGGTGGCTGCCATCACCCTTGGCGACAAAGTACAGCGCTTTTTCGTCCACCGGGTTGACCACGGCGAAGATCGACTCCCGACCGGGCATGCAAATGGGCGTTGGCGGCAGGCCGCGAATCACATAGGTGTTGTAGGGAGTGGGCTCACGCAGATCCTTGCGGCGTATATTCCCCTTGTAGCGCTCCCCCATGCCATAGATTACCGTCGGATCCGTCTGCAGTTTCATGCCTTTTTTCAGGCGCCGGAGAAACACCCCGGCAATGCGATCTCTTTCCCCTGCCCTGCCGGTTTCCTTTTCCACGATAGAGGCGAGAATCAGCAGTTCATAGGGACTTTTCAGAGGAAAGTCTTCCGGTCGCTGGGCCCAGGCCTGAGCCAGCGTTTCCTCCATGCGCGCATAGGCCCGCTTCAGCAGGTCAAGATCGGAAAAGCCTCTGGGGTAAAGATAGGTATCCGGGAAAAAGCGGCCTTCCGGATGCTCCCCCTCATGCCCCAGGCGTTGCATGATCTCTTCGCCGCTCAGGCCTTTCAGGCTGTGATGCAACTCAGGCTGCCCATGAACAGCCTGCATCATTTGCGCAAAAGTCCAGCCTTCGACCAGGGTAACAGAATGGCTGATGGTCTTTCCCGCCACCAGCAA